>Ga0209811_10000162_pt1 | contig 31189 bp, 46 predicted proteins | sample Coa_R1_6_FD_187161 | JGI IMG/M metagenome (GOLD analysis project Ga0209811, IMG submission 187161) | Surface soil microbial communities from Centralia Pennsylvania, which are recovering from an underground coalmine fire. - Coalmine... | ecosystem: Environmental > Terrestrial > Soil >... | reverse complement strand
CCCCCCTCACATAATTCGCGCGGTGTCAATCACGAACGTCGCGCGATAACCGATCTCCCCCTCGTCATTCGTCGCGCCGTCGCCGTCGTGACGTTCACCCGGTACCCCAAACGCCGCGCCTAACCAGAGGATCACTGTATGGACTTGTCCGATCGCGTCCTCGGCACGTACATCACCAAACGCTTACGCGAACGTCACGACGCCGTGTTGTTGCGGATCGGGCGCGACACGTTCGATCGCGCCGCGCTCGCGCACGTCGACTGTTTTAATTTCCTCGCGGCGGCGACGTTGTCGGCCGTGCTCAATCGGCACTTACACGTCAAAGACGTCCGCGACGTGTTCGAGAACGTCCCGCCCGCCGCGCTCGCCTTGCCCCGCATCGGGTCGATCGCGATCGCCGTCCTCGGGGCCGTGTTCGAGATCAAGGGCCTCGGCGGCAACGCGCCGCTCGAATCATGGGTCAAGCGACACCTTGAGAAAGGCGCCGCCGTGCATACGTTCGCGTCGCTCAAGACGCGCGACGCCGCCGAGGCCGCCGCCGAAACGAACACCCGGAAACGACGCAAGGCCGCCCGCCGTGATCACGCGCATCGCGTACGGGTCGATCGGTTCACTGCGCGACAAGGATCGACGACGACATGAGCAGCAAAGCGATCGAGAAACTGTTAGCCCTCGCGACCGAGGCCGAACGCGCGGCGGCGGCGTATCGTCTCGCGGCGGCGGCGTTGAACGGGCACGCGGTCGACAAGCGGGTCGAGCGTTCGGCCGACGTCCTCGGCGACGCGCTCGCGCTCGACGCCGCCCGCCGTGCCCCGAAATCGAAACCGAAATCGAAAAAGAGCGGCCGGGGCGACCATACGCGCGAGAAACTCGCGATCCGCGAACGCACGGCCCGCGTGCTCGCGTTCGTCGAGGAGAAGGGGCCGCTTACGTCGGCCGAGATCACGGCGGCCGTCGGCAGCGGCGGGCGCATCGGGTACAGCCCGTTACTGCAAGCGGGTTTTCTCAAAAAAGTCGGCGACAAGTACAAGCGGACGGCGAAACCGTTCGTCGTGGATTGGCGGAAACAGCCATAAACCCAAGCGTCGTGTTATACTTGGGCCGTGAAAAAACCTAATCAAACACGCAAGCTCACGCCGTTCGTCGCCCTCGGCCGCCTCGGCGGCCGTTCCACCTCCCCCGCCAAGGTCGCCGCGTCCCGTGAAAACGGGAAACGCGGCGGCCGCCCTCGAAAGGATCGCCATGTCCGCTAAGGTGAACTACCGCGCCGATCGCGGCGAATGGGTGATCCAGTGTCACCAGCACGGCGCGCGTTGGCAACAACAGGCGGCCGACGAACCGACGGCCCGCGCGCTCGCCAAGGCGATCAATGCGCATATGCGCAAGGGCGAGGACATGCGCCCGGCGAGCAAACGATCGGCGACGGCGCGCCCGGCGTCGAGCGGCGACACGATCCGCACGTTCGGCGATCGTTGGCTCGTCGACGGATGGGCCGGGCGCAAAATGTCGACGAACAACTCGTACGAGCGGTTGTTGCGCCTGCACGTGTACCCGGCCCTCGGCGACACGCCGATCGCCAAAGTCACGCGCGAGGCGTGCAAGGCGTTTTGTAAGGGGTTGCTCACGACCACGAGCACGCGCCCGCCGTTCGGCCTCATCCGGTATAAAACGCGCGAGGCGATCCACGGGGCGTTAAGCGCCGTCCTCGGCGCGGCCGTCGAGGCCGATCTCATCGCCGCCAACCCGGCGAGCCGTCTGGAGAAGTTTCTCAAATCGCCCGACGAGTTGCCCGACGAGGTCGCCGTCTGGACGCCTGCCGAGGCGGATCGGTTTCTCGAAACCGTGCGCGCGCGGCGGCCCGATTACTACGGGTTTTTCTTCGTCGCCTTGCGGACGGGGTTGCGTGTCGGCGAGCTCGTCGAGTTGCAATGGGATCTCGACTTCAAGCACGCGCACGCGATCCACGTGCAACGCGCGTTCGCCACGAACAAGCGGACCGTCTGGACGATCGCGGCCGACGGGACGCGCACGCGCGAGGCCGTCGAGGGGGCCTCATCGATCACGTCGCCGAAAAACAAGCGGGGCCGCCTCGTCGACACGTCGGCCGAGCTCGACCGCGTGATCGCGGCGCATCGGGCGGCGCAACGCGAGGGGGCGTTTCAGCGGGGGCGGCCCGCGCCGTCGCTCGTGTTCGCGACGCGCTTACACGGGAACCGCCTGAACGGGCGCAACATCCGATCGCGGATCCTTGCCCCGCTGATCAAGGCGGCGCGCGTCCCGGTGATCGACATCCACGGCCTACGGCACACGTACGCGTCGACCTTGTTGTCGCGCGGCGAGCGCCTCGACTACGTCTCCCGCCAATTGGGACACGCGCACATCACGACAACCGAGCGGATCTATCGCCACTGGATCCCCGACAACGCCGCCGAGACGATCGCGCGCCGCAAACGCCTCGACGAGGTATGGGCCGTCGACAAGGCCGACACGGGGGGCGAGTCGTGAGGCGAAAGTCGGCGCGGCCCGAGCGAGTCACACGCAACCAAAACGCAACCAAAACCGCAACCAAAACGAGACGCTAACCGCAACGCGTTGATGTGAAACGCGATAGCGGATCGCGAACCGATTGGGTATAACTCTCTCCCCGCGTCGAAATTGCTCAATATATTAGCGATTTTTAAGGGGTTGGTTGCGGTTGGTTGCGGTTCGAGCTCAAATCGAGCAAGTAAACCGTAACCAGATTTGAGGGGCGAAAGTGGGATCGGGAGCTTGCGCCACTCGCTCAGCGAGTGGCGCAAGTGGATCGGCGGCGGGGCCCTACCCGCCGCGCGGCAGAATTGCCGCGACCGGCGACACCAACCCCCGCCGCCAATCCCCGCGCGCCGGGCAAAGGCGGCGCGCGGTTGCCTCGACGGTTTTAAACGCCCTCAGAGACGCCGCCCGGCGTCGCGTCCCACTTCCTCGACGCCGTCGCCGATCGCCCCGCCTGCGCCCGCCTCGCCTCGCCCCGCCCCCGTTTCGAGCTCCTCGCGGAGGACAGACAGTAAGCGTCTGTCCTCACGCCGGGAGGATCCGCAACAGGTGCGCGATGATGATCAATAGGACCGGGATCCACAACGGGACGCGCGGCGGGTTGAGGGCCGCGCCGAGGGTCAACACGAACGCCGCAAGGACGAGCACGAGGGCGATCGTCAACATGGGTCGATCCTTTCAGGGGCGCGGGGGTTGCCAACGGTCGGGCGCACACGTGACGCCGCAGATCCCATCCACGCAACGCGGGTCGACGAGCACGCGCGCGGGCGCGCCGTCCCGGCAATCCTGCCGACGAATGATCTCGCGAACCTCCTCGATCCCGGCGTCGAGATGCCGCAGGCCGAGACACGCGCTCATCGCCGCGCAGGCCGCGAGGATCGCGATCATTCGGCCCATTGGCGCGCCGAGGCCCCGACGCTCGCGCCGGGATCGTTCGCCGTGATCTCGTACACGAGATCGGGCATGAGTAAGCGGAGGTTCGTCGAGGCGGGCGGGACGTCCATGCCGTCATTGTCGACGTACCACCCGTACTCGGTTGTCGGGTATTTCCAGTTACGGAGCGTTAAGTGTGTCGGTTGTTGCGGGGCGTTCAGGAAGTACCCGAGTTGGTTCAGGTTCGTCCCTTCCATCGTGATCCCGTCCATCGTGACGCCGTCGGGCGCGCCGTCGAATTGCACGCAGCGTCCCGATCCGTAGTACCCGCCTTGCGACCAGAGGCCCGAGGGGTTGAGGCCGGTAAACTTGCAATCGCGGATCGTGACGTTGCGCATGGTGCCCGACGGGTGCATATTGTCGCGCCCGAGGACGTTGACGCCGCCGCCGCCGTGTCGACACAAGCAACGCTCGATCGTCACGTCCTCGATCGTCGACAACGGCGCGCCCCCGTCCTGATTGCGCACGGTCAGTACCATCAGGTACGCCGCTTGCCCCTCGGCGACGCCCGCGTATTCGAGCAGGCAATCGGCCATGTACAAGCCTTTGATGCATTTGAGCTCGAACGGGGTTTTGAGTTGCCACCCCGCCGCGTACGACGCGGGGTTTTTGGTGAGCGTCGACGCCGTAATCGACACGTTGCGCGGCATGCGATCGGCCGAGGGGGCATCGGCCCCGCCCGCCATGAATGTTTCCGCCCCGCCTCGGAAATAGCATTTGTCGACGTCGAGGCCGTCGAGATCTTGCCACGTCCCGATCACGGACGAATCGCGCCCGTGTAGACCGACGTCGTCGGCGTAACAATGCACCATGGCGATCGTGTGGCCTTCCATGCGCCAACCCCGATGTTGTCCGTTGACCGGATCCCCGAGGCCGACGCATCGATCGAACGCGACCCGCGACCCCTGCACGTGGTACCACTCGTATTGGGGGTTGCTGTTGCGCGCCCCGATCCCGAGCAACGAGACGTCGGCGGCGTTGGGCGTGATCCACACGGTCTGTTCCGCGTTGCTCGTCAGCCATACCGAGGCGTCGGCCGTCGCGGGCCCGTTCGGCGGCGGGTTGAGCGGGATCAGGTGTACCGACTTGTCGATCCGCAACGCCCCCTCATATGTCGCGGGCGCGAGGCGGATTGTTGAGCCCGACGCGGCGGCGTCGAGCGCGGCTTGCACACTCTCGCCCGGGCCGACATCGATCACGACTGAGGGCGGCGGCGCCGCGAGCGCGTCGCGGACTTGCGTCGTGAGGGCGATCGCCGTCGTCAATTGCCGGATCATGGTGTCGCTGGTCATAACCCCGCGCCCCTCAGAACGAATAATTGCCGGGCGCGAACGGGACGAGGACGACGTTTGTCCGACCCGCGCCCGTCGGGGGTTGTAAGTTCATGCGGCGGGTATCGCCCGTCGTCGCGAAAAATCCGATTTGCTCAGAGGGGCCCGGTTGATACCCGAGCATCGGCGACCCGGCGAAGTACGTCAGGTTCTCGGGAATTTGCCCCGGCTTGAGGATCGGCCCGAGCGTGCAGTAATCGCCGAGGGCCTCTTTAATCGGGAGGACGTACCACACGCCGCCGATCCGTTCGGCGATCCATAACGTGTGGTTGATCGGCCCCTCCCATCCGGGCGGGATCACGCCGGGCCACGTGTCGCGGCCGGGAAAGTTCATGGCGAACCCTTGCCCGTCGCCCCCCACGTCGATCAACGAGATCGTCGACATGGCCGACAGGATCGGTAAATGCGCGACGCTCGGACAATCGCCCGAGGCGACGATCGCCGCCGACAGATCGATCGCGTCCGCGCTCGTCGGCGGCGGCGTGGGTTCGGGCGGGATCGGTTCGGGCTCGGGCGGGATCGGGACCGGGACGGGCGGGAGGTCGAGCCCTTCGAGCTCGAAGGTTTCCCACTCCCCCGCCGTGTCGCGGTACTCCCAACGCACGCCGGGATTTTTCGCCGTCGCCGGTTGCGGCGACAGGTACCCGTGTGCGGTTTTGATCGTCACTTTCATCGCGGGCCGCCTTTCATGCGGGGGGATCGGGGATCGTGATCGTCAACGTGTCGTCGTCGAGTGTGAACGTCGGGGCCTGCGGATCGAACCCGAGCGCGGCGAGTTGCGTGTTTTGTTTCTTGTGCGCGGTCGCGAGCTCGGCCCGCGCCTGCAACGCGAGGATCTCGCATCGGGACGCCTCGCTACAGATCGCGCGCAGTTTCCAATAGTCGATCGCGTCGAGCGTGCGCGTCATTCGGGGCCTCGTTTGACGAACGCCGCGTGGATCAGGTACATCGATGCTCCCATGACTAACGCCCCGACCCGCCCGACCGAGTACCGATTACCGAACGGCCGGATCGTCACGATCGACGTTGCCGAGGCCCCGCCCACGATCCGATACGAGATCGCGCCCGGGTGCATCGTGGTTGCCATTCGGGCGGATCTCAAGGAACCGTACTAAGGGCCGCGAGCGCGGCGCGCAGGGCCGCGAGCTCGACGTCGTGTTGTTGCCAGCCGACGATCAAGTCGGCGACGAATTTAGAGTAATCCGCCATCCATGGGCGAACGAGCGCCCCGTCGTCGTTGCGTTCGTCGGTCCCCTGTAGCACGGCGCGCGGAAACACGTCGACGATCTCTTGCGCGAACACGCCGCGATCGTCGACGCCGTCGGCCTTCCACGTAAAATCGTGCACGACGACGGCGCGCAACGCCGCGAGATCCGACGCGCGCCCGCGATCGTCTTTCAACCGCGCATCGGACGACGCGCCGTAGATGATGCTCGCTGACCCTGTTTGCGCGATGTTCCCGGTGGCCGCGCCCACACTATTCATAAACACAAGGTAATTGATCGAGTTCGCGGGATTGGTGTTTTGAATGCCGATGGCAGAGCCGAGCGTGGTCCCGTCGCAGACCAGCGACAGGACTCGCTGATTGATCTGGAACGTTTGTGCACCGGGATCGGCGGCTATCGTGCCGAAGGCGTATCCGCCCGATGGAAAATATCGGGCACGTTCGACGTTCTGTGTATACACGCGGATCGGACCAACGACCGTGTTGATCGATAGTCCATTGTTGGAAGACAGCACGGCACTTGCCGGAAGAAAAGCACCCGACGGATTAAACCCGGATGTCTGCACTTGGAGCGTTAACAGATAGGCATCTTGATCGTTGCCGATAGACAGGGCCGCGACGTTCGTCGCCCCACTGAGCCCGTTTTGAATGCGGATCCCTTGCGTCCCTGCGCCTTGCGTGGCAAAGGCACTGACTCCGGCCCCTGCCACGGTGATGATTCCATTAAATCCCTGATTGCCGTTGAAGCTATTCCCCCCGTTTAATTGCGCGACTTGCGCGAGCGCGCCGTCGATCTGGTTATAGAGATCGGTTTTGACGGCGTTGTTGATCACGGTGCCGCTCGTCCCGGTCCCGTCGTCGTCGATCCATGGGGTACGGGTGATTGTGACGGCCATTTACGCCCCCGATTCTCGAATGACGCGCAACAATTCCTCGAACGTGAATCGTACGCTGGACGCCTCGACCGTGTACGTCGGCGGGACGTGTGGATTGCCGAACGCGTTCACCGTCACGCGTTGAATCAGAAAATCGCCGCGCAGGTTGATCGGGGCCCCGAGGTTGATCGTCACCGTCGCGCCCGCGCGCGTGTTGATATCGCGACAGGTGTATTGCACGGTGATAATCCCGACCTTGCCGTCGGCGTCGCGCTCGGCGAGTTGCGCGAGGCGCGCCCGGGCGCGCGCGTGCGCCTCGGTCGCCGACAGGCGCCGATCTTGGATCTCGTCCTCGACGATCCCATCGGCCCCGCCGCCGAGTTGCGCCGCGAGGGCCGCTTGCGCCGCGACGTCGTCCTCTTGGATGAACAGATCGATCGGGTCGCCTTTGACAATCCGCACACGGATCGCGCCGACGCCGTTCGCGGGAATCCCGAGGAGCATCGCCGCCGCAACAATCGTCGTGTTGTAGCTGAGGGTCGCGCCAATCGAGCCCGGGCCGCTCGACGGAATCCCGACGAGGTTCGTCCCGCTGATGTTCGTGTAGCGGATGATCTGCGACCCCGCCGCGACCCATCCGCCCGCCGTGCGGAACCCGGCGACCGACGCGCACGGGAGCGACGTCGAGCCCGCGAGCACGTTGCCTGCGGGTTGCGCGAGGAGCGACGTATCATCCGTCGGGACGTTCGCGCCGAGCGTGGTATCGAGGGCGAGGTCAAGCCACGTTTGCGTGGTGTTGTCGTTGATCGTCGTGAGCAATTGCAATTGCGTCGCGTTCGCTTTCGTGCGGTACACCTTGCGGGCCGTCACCAGCGGCGCGCCGACGGGAATTGCGGATAACTGAACCTGCGCGGCCTGCGCGGTGCCGACGGTCAACGCCGCGCGACCAAGGGCCGCGTCGGTGACGGTATCGGTAAACGCCGTCGCGACGTTGTCGGGCGTCGCCCCGACCAACTTCAGCGTCGAGCCGGGCGCATTGGCGACCGTGCGATACACGTTGCGTTGCAGTACTAAGCTATTCCCGATCGGGAGATTCTTGAGCACGATTTGCCGCAAGACCGACGTGTTGACCGTCGGCGGCGGCGCGCCAAGGCCCGCGTTGGGCAACGTATCGTTGTACACCGTCGCGCCGTCGGGAACCGCGCCGACGTACCGCAACCCCGCGCCCCCCGACCGGCGATAGAGGTTCCGCGTCGCGTTGGCGGCCGTCGGAATGCTGGACACGTGCACGGTTTGTACTGCGCCCGTCGTCGTGTTGCTCGACGGCGGGGCGGCCCCGAGTTGCGCGTTTGTCGCGAGATCATCAAACGTCGTCGTCGTGTTGTCGAGCAACCGCGTCACGAATCGGAACCCGAACCCGCCCGATTGCCGATAGAGATCGCGACTCACGAGCGGCCCCTGCGCCGACACGGCAATGTTCGTGAGATGCACGCCACGAATCGCGGCCGTGTTGCTGTTCGGCGCGCTCGCGCCCGGCGTGACGAGGCGATCGCCCGTCGTATTGCCCGTCGGGCACGCCGCGCCGAGACTGCTATCGGGGACGTTGTCGTTCCATTGCGTCACGCCGAGACTGTTTTTATCGAACGCCTTCACGAGTTGCCACACGGTACTTTGATTGGGCGGCGCGGCGAGCGCGTGCGTGCGGTACAGCCGTTTGCCGATCGCCCCCCAATTCGCATCGGGGACCGGGAGGTAATACAGATCGATCGTCCCCTGCGCGGCGGGGTTCGTGATCGTGACGGCGTTCGTCACGGCGGATCCTTCCGTCTCGCCCTCGGCCGTCACGTACGTGATCTTGTAGCTGTAACTCCCGACGCTCAGCGGACCAGGGCCCGTCCCGCTGATAAAAATTTGCGTCGAGGCGATCGGCGTGACGAGGCCGTACACGCTGATGTAGGGATCGAAGGTTTGCACGAGTTGAAACGCGCCGCCCGATCCGTTGACGCGCCGGTACAGTTTCGTCGCCCCGACCCGCGCATCGGTCGCCGTTTGCAGGTTCGCGATCGGAATCGTCAACGCGCGCGGGACGGTCGCGTTGTTCGTCGTCGGGCCGTATTGCCCGGTTGAACTATACAAATTGCTGATATTCGCGTTCGGAATGATCGCGGGGCCCGTCGAGACGTTGCCGGGCACGTAGTACGGGCCGTACACGTTGCCCGTGTTCCCCGACCCTTGGTAGTACATGCGCCCCGTCGTGCCGGGCGGGCCGATCGGAATATTGGTCACGCTGATCTGACTCGTGCCCTGCGGGCGTGTCGGCGTCACGTTGCCTTTCGGCCCCGCCGTCGTTTCGCCCGCCGCGCCGACGAACGTGACCGCCACGGTCACGACTTGCCCGGGGTACCACCCATCCGATCCCGGTTGCTCGGTCAGCGTCGGGGCCGTCGAGGGCGGCGCGATCGGCACTTGTACGGGGTTGCCGCGATTGTCGATCGCGGTGATCGGGCCGATCGTGGTTTCGCCGATCGGGCTCGACCTCGGGCCGATCACGAACGTGAGCGCATAGTCGTACACGCCGAGCGGGAGATCGGTATACGTCGGCGGGGGCAAGGGGGGCCGGGCCTGTAACGCCGTCGACGGCGTCGGAAAATATCCCGTCGTGACGATCGCGCTTCCGGGCCCGACCGGCGTCGTCCCGATCACGGTGCCGCTCGGCCCCATCGCGACGAACGACACGGCGTAGACGTGATCGCCGGGATCGGGGCCCGTCCCCGGGAGCGTCGTCGCGTCGGGTGTCGCCGAGGCCGTCGGCGGATCGAGCGTGCCCGAGACAACAATTTGACCGCCAATGGGGCCGATCGTCGTTTCGCCCCCGCCGCCGCCGAACGTGATCGCGTAATCGTGCGGGCCGGGGTCGGGGCCCGGGCCGGGCGTCACCTTGTCGGGCGTCGGGCCTTTCGTCGGCGGATCGGCGACGCCGGTACTCATCGCGACGCGCGGCCCGGGGATCGTCTCGCCCCCGCCGCCGACGATGGTGTACGACACGGCGTACTCGTGCGCGCCGGGATCGGGGCCGGTGCCCGCGACGGCCTTATCGAAGGCGGGGCCCGTCGGGGGCGGGAGAATCGCCCCGACGAGGACCGAGAGCCGGGGGCCGGGTGTCGATTCGCCTTGCGCGGTTTTGAACGTCACGGCGTAATCGTGGGGCCCGACGTCGACGCCCGCGCCGGGGTTGAGGATCACATTCGGCGCGCCGGTCGGGGCCGCGCCCGGCCCGACGAGCGATCCGCCGCCGCCCGGATCGACGCCGGTATATTTCACGCGTTGCGGGCCCGCGAGGACGGTCCCGCCCGTCGTCGGGTACCACGCGGCGGTTTCGACGGGGATCAAGATCTCGCCCGGCTGAATCGCTTCGAGCGCGTTCGATCCGCCCGCGTCGACATACACGCGCGTCACGACTTGCGAGAGGTCGCGATCCCACGTGATCCCCGCCATGGAGTGATGGACGGCATTCACGATCGCGGGCGGCGCGGTCGCCGTGTCGGTGAAAAACAACCGGACGACTTTCAAATAGTCGCATTGCCAATCCCCGCCGACGCGGGTCACGAGTTGCCCGATCGCGTTGTCGAGGGTTTGCTCGGTAAACGTGATCTCGTCGATCCGCGCGGCGGCGATATCGGGCGCGACGTACAGCGTGTACCCGCTCGGCGCGGCCGTCATCAGGGACGCCGCAATCGCGGCGACCGTCGTCGCCGTGTAGTTGCCCGACACCTTGCGCCGTTGCAGGCCCCACTCGTAATCAATCAACGCGCAGTCATACAGCATGTTGCGCGCGACCGGGAGCCCGCCGACATAGCGGTGTCGGGTTTTCATGATCGTCCCGCCGAATTCGCGGCGGAGATTGTTTTTCGATCCCAACGTGACGACGACGTCGGTCCCCTCGACGGGAACCCACCCGTACGCCGTCATGGTGCCGGTTGTCGGGGTACTGCTCACGGCGTCTTGAATCGTGAGCGACTTGATCAACACGCCGACGCCCGGGCCCGTGCCGATCGGCACGCCGCCGATCGAAATAAACGGTTGCGTGCTCGTGTAGTTCGAGCGCGTCGCGTTGGATCGGGCAATCCCCGAGATCGCGTGTAGCTTGACCTTGACGCCGAGGAGCACGGGCCAGCCCGAGCGCGTCGCGCCCGAGCGCGCGATCCCCGAGCGGGCCATCGTCAGTTTCATGTGCCGTACGGCAGGCGCAAGCCTTGCCCCTTGAGCACCGACACTTGCGCATCGCCGACGGCGCGCGCGACTTGATCGGGCGTCCCGAGCGGTTGCGTGACGTTGACGGTGAGGTTGATCGTCGACCCGGCGATCCCCGCCGCCCCGCCGTACAGAATGTTGCTCGCGTTGCTGTTGTCGAGCGGTACCACGGCCTCTTTGCCGTGCAACATCACCGGCGTGCCCGATCCGAAGTCGCCCGATCCGCCGCCGCCGAACGCAGGCAGGCCGCCGAACATCCCCGAGGCGTTGATAAATTGCGTGGGGTTGCGGGCCTGTTGATCGGCGAGCATTTTCAGACGGCCCTCGGCCGTATCCGGGTACGGGTTGCTCGCCCCTGCGGGAATCGTCGCCGACGCCGACGCCGCCGCGATCGCGTGGATCGATCCGATTACCGACGATGTCATCTCGTCGACTTTCCGTTTCGCTTTGTCGGCGTTGTCGGCCCAACCCGTCCCGAACATGTCGGCGGCCTTTTGCGCTTCCTCGGCCGTCGTGCGGAATTTTTCGATCGAGGCGTCGGACCATTCCCCGACGTGTTTGAGGGCCTCGGCGTACGTCGCTTTCGCGCCGTCGGCGATTTGCTGCAGGCCCGCCTTCGACTCCGTCGTCGCCGCCTTTTGCAACGCCGCCCAATCGACGCCGAGCGACTCCGTCCCTTGTTTCCACCGGGCCTCAAGGGCGTCCCAATAATCCTTGTCGGCGATCCCCATGCGGACGGCCGTCGCGGCCGCGTCGTTGTACTGCCGGTCGAGGGCGGCCTTGCGGGCGTCGGTTGCCGTGCCCGCGCGCGACGCTTGCACGGCGTAGTACTCGTCCCATAGCTTCGTCGTCATCTCGATCGTTTTGGCTTCAAGCTTTTGTTTTTCGGCCTCGTCGTGTTCGAGTTGCTTGACTTCGTCGTGGCGGGCCGTGATCAGTTTCTCGATCGAGGCGAATTGCGTGTCGGTCAAGTCGGAGTAAATCACTTTCAACGCCTGCAGCGACACGCCAGATTCGCGGTACCCGGCGATCGCCTCGACGACGGATCCGTCGATCGTGTCGAGCGTGCCTTTCCACCCGGCCCCCGCGCTCGCGAGCTCGCCGAACGCGTCGGCGAGTTTCTGAGCTTCCTTCGCTTGCTCCATCGTGACGTTACGGGAATCCTCCTGCATGGCGGTCAGGTTTTTGAGGGCCGTTTCGAGGGTGGGGATCGGGGCCGCCGCGTTCGTGAACGCCTTCACCCAATTTTTCTCGAATTCAGCGGGGGCGTTGGCGGCGGCGTACGCCTTGTCGCGGATCTCGTCGAGTTTCTTTTTCGCGTCCTCGGTGTCGACGAGAATCTTGATCGGGAGTTCGGTTTTCCCTGTCAACGTCTCGTACGCCGCCGTCAGGTACCCGACGGCGTCGGCCCCGATTCGGAGGATCCCGGGGATCGAGCTCGACTCGGCGACGAATTCGGCGAGCCACGACACGGCGGGCTTCCCGACCTCGACGAGCCCCGACACGGCGGGGATCAGATCGCGCCCGAGCGACACGGCGAACGCCTCGGCGTGGACTTTCATCGACGCCATTTGCATTTCAAACTTTTCGGCGTCGGCGGCCTGTTGCGGCGTCCATGGGGAGATGTCGTTGGTGATCGCCATGGCCTCATGGAGTTTCAACAACACGGGCAACAACGCGCCGGTTTTGTCGCGGAAAATTTCCGTCATGGCGGCGGCGCGCGCGGCGGGATCTTCGGTCGCGGCAAGGGCCGTCGCGATCAAGTCGAGTTGTTGATCGATCCCAATGTCTTTGATGTCTTGCATGGAGAGGCCGATCTTGTCGAGCCCCTCGGCGACCTTGGGCGAATCCTCCCCGATCCCTTTTTGCAATTTAAACATCGCGTCGCCGACGGTCCCGAGATCCGCGCCCGCGACGGCGGCGGCGTTGGCGTACTTCGAGAGTTGCACGACGCCGACGCCGGTTCGTTCGCTCAGATCGTTGAGTTCGCCGCCGACTTTCGCGGCGTGCTCGGTGAGCTCGAACAGCCCGACGGCGACGGCCGCGACGCCGGTCGCGAACCCCAACGCGGCGACGGTCGCCGGGCCCATCTCGGTCGCCAACGCTTTGACGGCGTCGGTTGCCGCCGCCATGGGGTGTTCGATCGCCTCTTTGACGTCGAACCCTTGGACGAATTCGGACCATGCGCCCGAGGTACTTTTCGCGGCGTCGGCGATCCGCTGGATCCCCTCGGGCACGTCCATACCCATCGCGCGCATTTTGTCGGCCGCCGCCTGCGCCTGATTGCCCGCCCGTTCGAGCTCGTCTGCCGTGAGTTTCGAGACGCCGCCGACGCGCTCGATCGCGTCGGCCATGAGGGTTGCATCCTGAATGATCTTCACGCCGGAAAAGGACTTCTCCATGCGCGACAGGGAATTGGTGACGTTGGTTGCGTTGCCCTCGAACGTGATCAATTTCGTCGTCGCTTGATCGACGGCGGTTTGAAACGCCGAGAAGTCGGCCCCGAATGTCCCCGTGATCGGCATGGGTTACCAGTCGAAATCAAACTCGGGATCGGTTTTCGCCGTGAGCATCTCGACGAGGATCTCGTACTCGTCGGGGTCTAGGTCGCGGACCCAATCAACGCGCCATCCGCAACGTACGGCAATGGCGAGATCGCGGGCGCAATCGTCTCGCCAGCCCGGGCGTTTTTTTCGGCCTCACGTTCGGCGACCATCGCGAGCTCGTGTTGCTCGATCGCCTCTTTGATCTCGGTGAAACTCGCGGGGTCGAGGTTGTTGAGGACGTCGGTGAGCTCGTCGAGCGAGAGGCCGCGTATCGTCGCGTTCGGATCGTCGTGTTGCGTCCAGTCGATCAGGTACGCCGTGATCAACGCAAGGCCCGTCTCGATCAGGTTCACGCGCAATTTGCCGTCGGCGTTCGCTTCGTACGCGCGCGCGAATTGGCGGCGTTGCTCGCCCGCCGTGAGGCGTCGCCGCACGAGGATCGAGTCGCCGCCCGAGAGGGGTAAGACGACGGTTTCGGGTCGGACAAAGCGGATCGACATACGCGGGGATCCCTTTCATTGCTCGGGCGGGCCGAGCGTCGCAATCAATGTCGAGTCGCCAATCTGGATCGAGGGCGTATCGAGCGGCCAGCACCAGAGGCCGCGCAACCCCTCGCGTTTGCCCGAGAACAACAACGGGCGTTGACGGAGAATAAATTTATCGACGCGCGCGAACGTCGCCCGCAATTGCCACGGGCCGCGTTGTGTCCCGTCGGGCGCGCATTTGCGGACGATCGTCCAGTCGCGCAGGATCGCGGCGTCGTGGTACCCGTACGTGATCGCGCCCGTCGTCCCGCGCAACCGCAGATTGTTGAGCATCGCGCGATCCCCTCAATCAGGGGGCCATCGTCCACGACGCCGCCGCCTTGAATGTCGACGTGACTTTCGGCGCGCCTTTGACGGTGCAATCGATATCGGCGTCGAGGTACGCCTTGCCCGACCAGAAAAACGTCGGTTCGGTGTTGTTCGGCGTGAGTTGCAACCAGCCGGGATCGGGCGCGTCGGCCGCCTCGAACAGGACGACACTCGTCGAATCCCAAAATCCGCCGAGCGTACCGGACACGTCCTTGAGGCCCGGGACGAACACTAAATTCGTATCTTGGAAACAGGTGACGTCCTCGTAATTCGTTTTGAATGACGCCTTCCACCCGTTCAACGCGATCACGACGGGGATCGGCGCAGGCGTGCCGACGCCCGTCGGATCGAATCGGACTTCCCCGTACCGGCCTGTCTTGATTGCCATCGGTTCCCCCTATGTAAGTGTCGCCATCACGCGATAGTGCCCGCCGCGATGGGCCCATCGAATCGACTTGTCGATCTCGTCGACCTCGGTCCACCGTAACCGCCGCTCGCGTTGCGCGGTCGCCTCGCGGTACCCGGGCGCGAGAAACAACGCGCGATGCAACAACGCATCGATCCGCGCGGCGGCCGGTTTGATGTTTTTCGTGGGGACCGTCGAGAGCTCGACGGCCTTGATCAGATACAACACGTCCTCGACGACGCGCCCCTCGAACACGTCGTCGTCGAGCTCGTCGACGAGCGACACGATCGCGAATTGTTTCGCGTTGGGCGGCGCGACGTCGATGTACAGGCCGTCGGCGAGCAACCCCGTCAACGTCGCGTCGGCCTGCAGCAACCCGATCACGGCGGCGTCCAGATCCGAACTATCAGACGTCACCCGTAACCCCCAACCCCGCCCGCGTGAGGACGCCTTTCAATTGCCCGTACATCCATGCACGGTTGTGGATCATCGCGGGCAAAAACACATGGCCCGCAGGCATCGCGCCCGTTGATCGCAATCCGCGATGCCGCGCTTGTGTCCCGTTCTCGAAGATCCACGCGACCGGCGACGTGTTGATCATCGTGATCGCGTACCCGAATTCGGTCCGGTTGTCGCGCTCGACTTGTTTGAGGGCGTCGGCGAGTTCGCCCGATCGTCGGTGCGCGGCATAGGCGGCCGACATGTCGGCCTCGGCCCGGTTCGCGGTCGCTTGGATCACGTGCGCGGCCTCGCCCGTGAGCTCGGCGGGCAACGCGCGCAATTGCGCCTTGAGCTCGTCGAGGCCGTCCCATACGAGCGTCGCCATTAGGGGAGTACCTCAGTCGCGAGGCAGACGAGTTGTACGTTGCGCTCCTCGCGATTGGCGACGCTCGTGAGGGCCAACACGCGCCCGCGAAACAACACGCGCGCCGCCGTCGTGATCTGCGGGTGATAGGGCATCGTGAGCACATACGCCGCCTGCGAAATCACGGTCCCCGCCGCGAGCAATTCGAGATCGCGCGCGGTCGCGTTGGTGATCGACGCCTTGAGTTGCGGCGGGTCGAGATCGGCCCACGTTTGCGTATACCCGCCGTCGCCGTCGGGCACGGGCGCGCCGGGCCCCTGCACCGTGATCAGGTGCACGCGTTGCCCCGCAGGCGTGCGGCGCGCGAGACTCGGCCCGGGCGCGATCATGCGAGGGCCGGATCCCGCAACCGGCGAAGCAAATTCGTGATCGTGGGCGTGAGGTCGCCGGGCGTCGACGGGCCCGCGTCGCTGTTCGGATCATCCCCGCGAAACCGCCAAAGTTCGCCCACTTGCAGCAACACGGCGGCGTCGACGATCGTCGCGGCCGCGCCCGTCGGGGGGTTCGCCGTCGCTTTGATGTAATCGAGGATGATCGCCTCGGCCTGCGCCAGTTTCAGCGTGAGATCGGCGTCGCCGTCGGGATCGGTATCGGTCGCGGGGATCTGGAGATGCCGTTTCACGGCGGCGAGGTCGACGGCCATCAGCGAACCCCCGCCAGGACGGGCGCGGGGGCGTCGCGGCCGTCGCGCCCGCGTTTAACCATCAGCGTCCACGCGGGCGACCCGTCGCCGGGTTTTGTCGTCGTCGTCGCGTTGCCATGCCACTCCGAGCCCGCCCACGTGACGCAGTCGCCGCGCTCGTACGTTTTGCCCGCCGTCCAGACGCCGCGATAAATGTGACAGGGAAACGCGACCGTCCCGAGCTCTTTGACGCGATCGCCGAGGACGGCGCGAACCGTTACCCGGCGTTCGCCGTCGTGCACGAGTTCGAGGTCGCCGAACCCGAGGCCGTCGAGGCCCGCAGGCCCGGGCGCGCCGTCGGTGCCGTCGCGGCCGTCGCGCCCATCGCGCACGCCGGGCGCGGCCTCCAGGGCCGCGACGCGGACGCCGAGGGCCTCACACGTCGAGAGGCGCGCCCCGAGCTCGGCCGCCGACGCCGCGATCTGTTGCGCGACGTACGCTTTGAGGATTGGCGCGATCCCCTTCACGAGTGCCGCGAGATCGTCGGCGGTCATGCGGCCTGTAATTCGCGTTCGAGCAACGCCGCGACAACGACGTCGATATGTTTGACCTGTTCGCCCGAGGGCGTCGGTGTCGGCGTCGCGGGCGCGGCCATGGGGGCGGGTGCCGGTTTCGCAAACGGATCGCTCGCGTCGCGTTGCGCGAGGGCCTTGAGCGAAAACATTTGCTGTTGCATGTACGGCGTATCGCCGCCCGTGACCGGGCCGAGGGCGAAGTACTTCCAACGCGCCTCGTCAGGCGACATCGCGCCCGCGCCGATCGCGTCGGCGGCGGCCTTCGTTTTCGTCGCCGTGTCCATCCACACGAGATCGTCGATATCGAACGCGACGCCGTATTGCGTCCCGTTGATCGGTTCGGCGATCCCGACGCCCTCGTCGTACAGCTGCTCGAAGTTCGTCAACAGGGATTGCAAGCACTGCGAGTAATAGAGTTGCAACAGGGGCTCGACGCCGGTCGCGAAATGGGGCGCGTTGCCGAGGCCGATCATGAACGACGGGACGTGGAAACAACTACAGACGTTTTCCCCCGTCCATTTGAGTTGCTCGATCAATTGCGCGTCGACGGGGTTAATCACCATCGGTTCGTACTTGAGCCCATCGCCGAGCACGGCGGTACGGCCGACGTTCGCGCCCGTAAAATTCGTTTCCCAATACGCTTTGATGCGCGCCGCCGTCTCGTCGTTGATCGCGCCCGGGGCCGTGAGCACGCCGCCCGGGTTGCTCCCGTTGGCGAAGAGTTGCGACGAGTTGTTTTGGATCGAGAGCCCTTGCAGTGCGGCGAGCCCGCACGCATAGATCGGCGAGATCCCGACGAGCGGGTGAAACAAACACACCATCGTGTCATGGATGATCTCGCGCGCCGGGACGGTGATACTCGTCACGCCGAGGCCCGCGAGATCGCCCCCGAGGTTGTCGCGACTGAGCTCGTAATACACGCCGCCGTCAGGCGCGACCAGAGGCCGCACGCGCGCCGGGTCGAGGACGTACATCGCCACGACAACGCCGCGATTGTCGCGTTGCTTGAGGACGTACGTATTGCCCCACGCCAGTTTCGACGTGATCCACTGCTCGACGAATTTGTGCGTGGTTTGGTAGCGATTCGGTTTGCGGAGGACCGGCGAAAACGCCGCGCTCGTCGTTTCCTCCCATGTCCCGTCGGCGGTTTGCGCGAGCAATTGGAGCGAGAGTTTCCCGATATCCGACGCGATCAACGTGACGCACGCGAACACGGCGAAGTAGGTCAACGCGACGTCGCGCCGCGCTTCCATGTTGACTTGCCACGCGCCCGTAAACGGTTCGCGCACGACGATCGGCCACCAGCCGTTCGAGCGGCCGCCGACGTCTTGCAGGGGCGGCGTTTGCTTGACGGTGAGCTCGACCCGCCGCCCGAGGACGGTAAACGCCGCCATTACCGCGACGCCGTGACGGTGAACGTGAGGGCGTTACTCGCGCCGCCCGCCCCTTGCACGGTGACGGGGATCGCCGCCGCACTGACGGGCGAGGCGACCGGCGTCGTGAGTTCGGTTGCCGAGACGAACGTCGTCGCGACGGGCGCGCCGTTCAGGTTGACGACGTCGGTTGCCGTGAACCCCGAGCCCTGAACCCGCAACGTGAACGCGGCCGCGCCGACGACGCACGTCGACGGCGTCAACGTCGTGAGGACGGGCGCGGCGGGCGGCGTGACGGGCGTCCAGCCTTCGATCGACACGAACCCGATCCCCCGCAGGGTTTCGAGCAACGCCTCGTCGTCGACGCTGTAGGTTTCCCCCTCAAGGTGTTCGTTCCCGTGTTCCGTGTGATAGACGCGCGCCGTCACGTCGGCCGAGTCGCCCATGTCTACCTCTTGGGCCGTCGCGGCGGGGCCTCGTCGGCCTGCACGACGGCGGCGAAGTGATCTAGTGTGAGGGTGTCGACGAGCGACGCGGGGACGTCGATCACGTCCCCGGGCCGCGCATAGATCCCGTTGAAATATCCGGCCCGCAAGACCGTCATGCGGGCCGGATCGTCGTCGAGCGTTACGCCGTGTACGTCGCGACCGTGTATTGCACGCATCCCGCACGCGCCTTTTTCCAATTGATAAACCGTTCGGCCCGCAGGCCAACGAGGTTGTTTTGCCAGAGCGACGTGAGGACCGTTGTCGCAACGCCCGGGTTGTCGGGGGCCGAATCCATCTGTACCGACGCCTCTTGCGAGACGTCGATCGTCACGCCGCCGTCGTCCGCGTAGAGAATCGCGTCGGGTTGCACGAGGGCGACCGTCGTCCCCATGGCCTGACTCGTGATCACGCGGATCCCGCCCATCACGGTTCCGCCGTCGAGGCTCATACTCGGGAACAACGGTTGCCCGAGGGCGTTGAGCGCGTTCGAGAGGGCGAGCGCGTTCGTGCTCGACATGAGCAACACGGCCCCGCCGATCGGAATGTTGGCGGCGACCATGGCGTTAGCCATGGCCTGAATATCGGTGCGCGCGTTGGCGGGCGTCGTCCCCGCCGTCGTGATCGGCGTGACGCCGTTCGTCACCGAACCCGGCGAGACGCCCGCGACGGCCGCCTTTGTCGGATCGGTAAATTCGACGTCGAGAAACGCCGCGATCCCGTTGATCATGTCTTGCCGGATCACGGCCTCGGCCGACGGCGTCGACGTGCGCGCGAGCTCCAATGTGATCACGACGATCCCCGCGCATTTGGTGATCGTGAGCGACACGGATCCGAATTGGAGTTTCCCGACGGGTTTCGGCGCGCCTTGCCCGACCCACTGATACGTACCGCCGCCGGTTTGTGACGCGATCGTCACGTTGAACGGGACTTGCCGAAACCCGGGAACCTTGCCGAGGATCGTCGCCGGGCGCAACAGTTCGAGAAACTCACTCGTCAACGGCATGAGGGGCGCGAGGGGCCCGGCCCACGTCGCGTCGGTCGTGGTGCCCGCCGCAACGGCGGCCTTAAACACGAGGCCGACCTCGGGCGTCGAGTCGTCCCACCGTTTCGCGTACTCGAACGCCTGCATGAGGTTGCCCTTGCAGGCCGCGAGCCCTTGTACGTACCGGACGAACCCGGTCCCCTTCGGGAGCATCGATCGGACTTGGATCACGGGGATCCCGCCGCGCGCGTCGCTCGCGGCGGCCGCGTTCGGCGTGACCACAACGGGCGTCGCCTTGGTGATCACGGTCGATTCGAGCGCGTGCAACCGCACGAGGTGCGCGTCGATCGCTTTGATCTCGGCGACGAGGCCGTCGTACTCCTCGGTTTCGGTGTCGTCGAGCGTCGCGCCCGCCGCCGCCGATTTATCCATGATCGCGGTCATGCGGCCGTGTTTCGCGGCGCGCGTGTTCTCGTAACTGGTGATCTGTTCGTTGATCGTTTTCTGTTCCATGGGTTGCGCGTCCTTGTCGACGCGCACGATTGGGAGGGGGCCCCGATCGCGGGACGAGTCACGGCCCGACGCGGCCAGATCGAGCGATTTGATCGACGAGATCGACGCGCCCGCGTTCGCGGGAATCGTCACGAGCGAGAGTTCGAGGATCTCCGATTTGGTGATCCGAAACCCGCCCGTCGCCTTGTTGAATTCAGGCGACACGGTCGGACGGAACCCGATCGAGACGCCCGCCAGGAGCCCGGCCTTGATCGACTGCCACGCCTCGTCGACGCGATCCCGCAGGGTGCCCGGTTCGTCGACGATCGGGAGCGACGCCGTAAAGGCGAGCCCGTCGGCCGTCGGCGCGTTGAACGTGACGCGCCCGACGGGTTTTTTCGCGTCGTGGTACAGCAACAGGGGGAGGGGGTTTTTAAAACTGATCCCGAGGGGCTCGACGATGTCGCCCATGCGATCGGGTTCGGGGGTCGACGCGATCCCGGCGATCGTCCGTTGTTCGAGGTCGATCGCCTTGACGTGCAACACGGCGTACGCGCGATCGAGCATTTGACCGAGTAGCGTGCACGCGCGCGCGCGGCGTACCTATTTTTAAATGCAACAATTCACTTGGAGGGGTCGCGATCGGTCGCGGATCGCAACATGCGGCGCATCCATTCGGCCAGCGTCAACCGTTCGTCGCGGGCCCGCGTCGCCGCGTTGGCGAAGTCGCGCGCGGGGATCCGCATGGAGTACGGGACGGATCGATCGGCCTCGTCGAGGGGCGGCCGACCCGGTTTGCGTTTCTCGCTCATGGGTGAGGCCCTCCGAATACCATCACTTGATACGCGGGCGGCGCGACGTTCGGTTGTCGAATCCAGATCGCCAACGCCATATCGAGCGCGACTTGCCCGTCGATCTTGTCGGCGGCCTTGTCCTTGTCGGGTCGCGTGTCGCCGCGCATGCCGTGCCGGATCACGTAGTTCGCGGCCATCCACGCGAGGATCTCGTTATCGCCGTGACAGAGGGCCCGGGCGGCGACGAGCTCGCCCTTGCGCCGGATCGCCTCGGTGAGTTGAAACCCCTGCGGTTGATCGACCATGTCGACGCCGTCCCCGATCAAGTGTTGCGCGAGTTGCTCGGCAAACCGTTTGTCATACGCGACCGACCGGATCCCGTCCCGTTGGCAATCCTCCCCGACCGTCGCCTCGACGGTGTCGTAATCGGTGATCAACCCATCGGTCACGGTGAGCAATCCGCGCCGTTGCCATGGCGCGTACGGCCGATGGGGATATTTCACGAGCGCGGCCTCGGGCAACCAGAACCGACACTTGACGACGACGCGCCCGTCGTCGAGCGTCCAGATCCGAACCCATGCCGTGAAGTCGTCCGACTGGCCGAGGTCGAGGCCGCCGTAACAGGGGACGCCGACGAGCGCCTCGTCGGGCGGCGGCGGCGCGCATTCCCGCCATGCCGTCATGTCGATCGCCCGGGTATGTTGTTGCGTCCAGACGCAAAAATTGAGACGCAACACCGTGTTCGTTTCGCCGGGAATGTTGCGCGCGGCCGACACTTGATCGGCGAGGTACTCGCGTTGAATCGACACGCCGAGGTTCGGATTCGCTTTGATATGACACGCGGGATCGATCAACGGATCGTCGCCGGGCGCGAGCGCGCACACGTACGCGAACCATCGATCGTCCTCGACGGTCCCGTCGAGCACGTGCCGCGAGTGTTCGTGATGCTGAAAACAAATCGACGTGCGATCGCTGCCGGAATTGGTGATCTCGGGAAACAACGCGTCGAGGTTCCCTTTCGCGCCCGCGCGCATCTTGTTGACGGTGTCGCCGTTCGGGTGTTCGTGCAATTCGTCGATCAATCCCATATGGGGCCGCGTGCCCGACTTGGCGGATTGCTCGCGCGAGAAGGGCCGGAAAAACCCGAGGCCGTACGCCATGTTGTGCACCGACTGGATCCCCGACTTGACGATCCGTTTCGACAACGCGGGCGAGGCGTCGACCATGCGGACAGCGTCGCGGTACATCACCATCGCTTGATCGCGATCGGCGGCGGCGGCGTAAATTTGCGGCGCGATTTGCCCGTCCGACGTCAACCCGTAGAGGCCGATCGCCGCCAGGAGGGGCGTTTTCCCGTTCCCCTTGCCGACTTCAATGTAGGCGTTGCGGAATCGTCGGTGCCCGCTCGGGAGGATCCACCCGAACAACGATCCGACAATGAACGTCTGCCACGGTTCGAGATGAAACACGCGCGGGTCGCCGTACTCGTCGGCCGTGTCGGGCAACCGACACCATTGCTCGATAAAGTCGATCACGTGGTTCGCGGCGGCGGGATCGAACGTAAACCCCTTGGCGCGCCGGTCGCGCTCGTGACGTTCGCACGCGAGGGCGACCAGCGGCCCGACGACAATCCGCCCGCGCAACACGTCGCGGGCGTACGCGTGCACCCGGTGGATCATTTCGGCCGCTCGTCGGGGATCGTGATCTTCCCGGCCTCGATGCACTCGGGACAAACCAGAATCGCGCGGATCACGGCGTCGCTCGGGAGTTCAGATGTGACCGACTTCCCGCAAAAATTGCAGTGGTACCGCATCATTTCACCCGGGCGACCCGGGGCGGCCGGGCGCGTTGAAACTCGGTGAATTCGTCGACCGGGGCGGCGGGCCCGTCCCCAACCATCGCGACGCGCGGCCGTTGCGACGGCGTGACCCCGAGCTCGATCGCCGCTCGCATGAACAGCGCATACGCCCGATTCGCCATGGCGATCAACGGGTTCGCGACCTTGCCGCCGTGCGCGCCGCGTACGAGAAACGCGCCCGAGGCCGCCTCGGTTTCAAGGTGAATCCATTGGGCGTATTTCTGACAATACGCAATCACCAACGCGCGATCGGCCGTCGTGACGTGTTGCAACGTCGGGACGAGCCGGTCCCATTCGGCCCGCGCCGTCGGATCCGTGAGCTCCTCGGGCGTCGCCGGGTCGATCCGCTGATACTGCGGTTCGCGCTCGTTGATCGGCCGCCGCCCGGGGTTGCCCTTGTAGCGTTTCACGTCGGCGGGGTCGGGTTTTCGGCCTCTCATGTGTCCTTTCCGGCCCGGGCGAATGGCCGACCTTGCGTAAACGACTGCCGGGCGGTTACCGGACCGACCTCGACCGAAACGTAAACGGCCCCCCCGTGGTTGCGGGGAATGGGGCATGCGCGCGTCACAGGCCCGCCGCCGTCTTGCGCGACCCGCACGCCGCGCATAGGGCCTGCCAGTTGTTGATCTCGTCCCAAAACAAATCGTCGTCGCCTCGATGGGGTACCACGTGATCCACTTGGTACGCGGGAGTAATCCGGCCCTCGTCGTAACACTGCGACATGACAGGGGGGCGGCCGTCGGGCCTCATGCCGCACAGTGGGTACCTCGCCTTAAACCTGCGGGCCCTCGACTCCCATCGTCTCGTATACCCTCTCGCGCGTTGACTACCTCGGGCCCGGTTGCGTGCGCGCGCGTGCTCGGGACAGTACCCGCGCTCGACTCGGTTGTTGCAGGTTTGATCCGCGCAAAACTTCACCGTTTCACCATGGCGTCAACCATGGCCTCGATATCCTTGGGTTCCTGCGTGACCTTGAACGACAACGCCCAACGGTCGTACTCCGATCGCCGAACGAGGGTCAGTTTCCCGACGCGATAGTGTGGTAACGGGTTGATCGGATCGTGCAGGTAATCGCGCAACGTACGGATCGCGACGCCACTGTACCGCGCGAGATCGCGCAGGCGGAAGTACCCATCATCGAATTCGAGCGGCGGCCGAGGGGGGCGCGGCGTCACGGCGAACCTCCGTTAGTGGGCGACGTTGCCCGCTTGCGCGTTGCGGCGCGGGCGCGGCGGCGGCGGGGCGTCGGCCTCGGCGGCCCCTTTGAAATTCAATACAGGTTCGTGCGGCGTGAACGTGACGAACCGTTGTTGTGTATGCCAGTTCACGAGGTACGCGAGCTCGTCGCGGCCGACGGGCCCGAACGAGGCGTAAAACACGAACCCGAACCCGTCGACGCCTTTTTCGAGGCGCGCGCGCGGGCCGGTGATCTCGACGTCGAGCACGTGCAACGCGCCGATCGTGTCCTCGGGCGTGATCTGAATCGTCAACGCTTGCCGGGGTACGGGTAACTCGAAATGGATCGCCTTGAGTTTCTTTTTCGGGAGGGCGTCGCCCATGGTGAACAACAACGCGCGCACGTCCTCGTCGAGGGCGGCGGCAAGTTCGACGGTGAACGGTTGCACGCGCAACGTGAGGTCGACCATTTTGATTTCTTTGCCGTCCTTGGTTTTCTCGACCCGGTGATCGATCGCGTCGAGGTAACAGCCGATCGCATCGTCGTCAAAAAATCTCATACGGTCCCTTTCGCAGGCGCAATCCGCCCACAGGTGAAGACAGGCGTTACAACGGAACAATCCGACGCCGTCACGGTACGCCACCCGCGCGGCCGTCATGGCGTCGCCTCGCGATCGATCGCGAGTTGGAAGAGGTCGTACAGAAACGCCGCATTGATCACGCCGCCGTCGGGGTATTTTTTCTGGAAACGATCGAGACGCGTTTTCGCCGCGCCTTGCGTCGGCCATGGATGGGTGAGGCGTTCAAACTCGCGCGCCAGTTTGAACCAGCGTTCGACCCGTGCGATCCGCAATTGACGTCGTGCACGTGCCCGCGCCGTCATGGCGTCGCCTCGAACAACGACACGCCGCGCATACGGTCGCCGAGAAAATCGGCGGCGTGCCCGGGCGCGGCCTCGACGACGACGTCGGCGAACGCCGAGACGTCGACGTCGGTGTAGTACTTGCGCGCGTCGAGCTCGGTGACTTGTTTGTCGTCGTGATACGCGACCGCTTGTAAGGCGTCGAGGACGGCGCGCGCGAGTTTGTCGACGTCGGGGATCGTGCAATGCGGGACGAACACGCCGCGCCGGGCGTATTTTTTCGGGCGGGGCAAGTAGAAGGCGACCGACACGCGCACGGCCGACGCGAACATGCGGCGATCGGCCTCGGGGATCTGTTGCAACGCGTGACTCGCGGCCTCGGCGATCAATTGTTGCCAGCCTTTGACGCTGCGGTTACTTTCCGTCGCGATCGCGATTTTCATCCCGCGCGCGTTCTCGCGAATCAGGGGCCGCATGTTCCCCTTTGGAAGCGGGACGCCGTACACGCGAAACGTGAGTCGGTTCATACGATCCCCAATCTTGGGCGGCCTCGCGTTTCCACGCGAGCATCGCGTACGCGCGATCCATCACACGGCGCGGCGTGCGCCCGCTCGCGAGTTGCTCGATCTCGTCGTCCTCAAGATCCATCGTGTATCGGACGTCGCCCGGGCGGATCAACACGGTTTCGTCGTGGTACCGGGTGACGGGTTCGTGTTTCGGTTTCATCAGATCGTCCGTCCCTGCAACAGGCGCACGATCACGAGGACGATCACGAGCAGTAAGAGCACGTGAATGAGCGACCCGCCGACGGGCACGACGAACCCGCCGAGGATCCACAGGATCAACAACACGACGATCAACGTCTCAAGTAGGCCCATGTGATCCCCCCATGTCACGCCGGTTTACCCGTCCTCGCCCGGTTCACGTTCGGCCGCGCGCGTTTTTCCGTCGGGCACGAAATCGAATTGGAGTAACCGCCCAACCCGACGCAACGCCGACGCGAGGATCACGTTGGATCGCTCGACGAACGGCGGGAGATCGGGCGGCGCGGGGCCTTCACAGGCGGCGCAACGGACGAACCGCAACACGTGCTCGGCGCGCACGAGCTCGATCACGAGGATCGGGTCGCCTTTGTGGACGTCGCCGCCGCAACGCCCGCAATGCGTGGGCAACGACGCACGGATCCACGTGCGCGCGTTCATGCGATCCCCCGTCGCTTGAGCGCCTCGACGATTCGCAACGCGGTTGCCTTGTCGATCGGGTCGGGTTCGATCGGCCGCTCGACGAGTTCGCGGCGACGCGGCAGAGGTTCAACGAGGCGACGGCGGCCGCCGAGTTCGAGGCGATCGAGGGCCTCGACGACGACGCCCGTGTCGTACGAAATCCCGAGGCGCGCGAGGCGAATTTTCAACGCCTCTTTGACGTCGGCGTACGAGTCGAAAGTCGTCGCGGCCGTGAGCCCTTGGAGCACGCGCACGACGAGGCGAACATGGATCGCGTGTTCGTCGTGGGCTTCGTGGTTCATGGCTTTTTATTGGGGAATTCGCCGCGCGCGGTTTGCGCGGCGCGTTCTAAAAGGTACAAAGTACAAAAGGCTTTAGTACTCGGGGCCGGGTACTGGTACGGGGCCATCGCTTTGCTATCCATTTGTTAGCCCGTTTGCCGTCGCGGTTGCGATCCGTTTTGCCGTCGCCGTTGCGATCGGTTTTGCTATCGCGTTGCTTCTACTTTTGCCAACGCGCCCGCGCGCCGTTAATCCCCGCCTTCGCGCGAACCGTCGAGACGTGTTGCTTGTGCGCCTTCGCCTCGACGGCGGCGGGGTTGTAATCGTGGAAGTCGTGGATCAGGTACCCGGTCGCCGTCGTCTCCCATAACCCCGCCTCGACGAGCGCGTCGGCAACGGTGAGCGGTTTCTCGAAATGCCCGAGCGTCTTGATCACGCCGCGCGGGAGGTGCCCGTCGGTCAATTGCTTGTTCGTCCACATCAGGCCGATCGCGTACATCCCGATCGCGAGCGCGGGCCCGTTGCGCCCGAGGGCGTCGCCCGCAAGAAAAACCTTTCGGTGATCGAGCAACGCGTCGTCGAGTTTCGTCCACATAGGCCCCCGGTTATCTGTTCGGTTCGTCGACGGGATAGATCTCGATCCCGGGAATCCGCCCGCTCGACTTCATGCTCCGCGCGAACGCGCCGACTTTTTTTTCGTCGAGCGTTTTGAATTCCTCGGGGACGATCGCGAGCGTGCGCCGCATGATCTCGGGCGGCGTTTTTGTCACGTCGGCGGGCCCGCCTGCGTACTTCCATTTCCACCGACGCGTAAACGACACGAGATCGCGATTTGGATCGGGCAACACGACGACAGGCGGCGGCGCGGCGATCGCCTCGGCCAGGACGGCGGCGGCCGTTGCATGTTCGCCCGAGCGTTCGTACTCGGCGGCGGCGGCGGCGGCGCGGGCCTCGTCCTCGACGCGTTGCGCCTCGGCGAGCTCGGCCTCGCGGGCGCGGCGGGCTCGCTCCTCGGCGGCGTGAAACATGCGGATCGCGTCGGCCTGTTCACGGTCGACCGCTCGCAGGGGCGCGAGGATCTCGGTTTCGCGCGCGCACAAGTTCGCATGGAGTTGGTGCGCAAGGGCCTTGAGCGGTTTAAAAAATTCCTCGGCCCGTTTAATCAACGCGTAGACGGTCGCCCGGTCCTCGGTCACTTGTTCGAGCGACGCGCGATCGGTGATCGCGAGCGACGCGCGCATACGGTCGACGGTCGAGAGGGCCGTCGATTCGAGTTGCAGGCCGACGAGGCGTGCGGCCTCGGGTCGCGTCATGTCGATCGTATCGAGGGGTTCGGGTGTCATGCGGCGGCCTCGATCCATGCGCGACGGGCGTCGACAATCTGTTGCGCCGCAAGCAACGTCGCGAAGTCGCGCCAGTCGGACGGCGTCGCGTACGCCTCGACGCGAAACGATCCGTCGGCGAGGAGTTGCACACCGTACCGACGCACGACGGGATACCGGGCGAGGTAGTCGCGCAGGCGTTGATCGTCGCCGTCCTCGGCCCATTCGAGCGCGAGCGCGAGGTACGCGGCCGTTTGCAAGTCGGCGGCGACGTCACCCGGGCGGCCCGTTTTGAAATCGAGCAACACGGCGACGTCGTCGAGGACGCCGAGACAATCGAGCGTCCCCGCGAGACGGTGCCGCCGCGAGGCGACGCGCGTCTCGTTCAACACGGCGGTAAATCGGCGTTGCGCACAAAACGACATCCACGCCTCGACGTACCCGAGGTAGTGCGGAAACGCCGCGCGAAACCCGTCGACGTCGAGGTCGTGTTCGTTGAGGTAATGGATCGCTTGGTGCACGACGCGGCCGCGTTCAAGGGCGGCCTCGCGCACGTACCCGGGGACGTTCGAGAAGTCGATCAACCCGGCCCGCGTGAGGACTTGCGTCACGCTCGGGACGGGTTCGCCGTCGAGCTCGTATCGGTGCGGGTCGACGTGGAACACGAGGCCGCGCGTCATGGTTGCGGATCCTTGTCGTACGCGGCGTCGATATCGGCGGCGACCTGTTGAAACACGAGGCCGAGCGCGGTGAGTTGTTCGGGCGTCACGAATACCTCGTACCGGATGACGAGCGCGCCCGTGACGCCGATCGAGAGATCCACCACGCGACAATTGAGGGGCACGAGGCCCGCCTTCTGTAACGGTTCGTGAAACCGTCGGACGTCGACCGCGCGGATCATCGGCGCCGCCAATCCGCCGCGTCGGGGCACGTCTCGAAGTGCGTTGGGCTCGTCGCCGTGTCGAGCTCCTCGATCACCCGGCCGCCGATAAACAGCGGCGACTGTTCGCGCACGGGGAGGATCCGATCGAACGGCGCGCGCCGTCCCGTCGTGAGCTCGGCCCACTCGATCGCCGCGCCGCACGATCGGCACGTGCCCGGGCCGCGCGAGTCTTGATAGATCGTGAGGGTCACGGCGACATCGCCTCCCGTTCGGCGAGGATCGCGCGACACGCGGGGCACGTCGGATCGTTGTCGTGATCGGCGATGTTGACGAGGAGCCCGCAGAGGGCCCGCCGTATACGGAGCCCGGGATCGTCCCAACGTACCCAATGGGTAATTTTCGGGGGCGCAACCATGGCGTTACCTCGACGCGGGTAAGGTGTCGTCGACGTCGGCGGCGTCGGGCGCGGCGTCGAGCGCGGGCTCGGGTCGCGTCTCGGACAGGCGGCGAACCTGCGCGGGCGGGGGCGGCGGCGTGACGTCGGCGGCCTCTTCACCCGGGACGATCCCCTTGAGCACGTCGGGGAACAAGTCGCGCCCGGCGAACCCGCGCGCCCGGTACATCAGCATGCGGGCCGTGTATTCCTGCCACGGGCCCGCCTTTTTCGTGAGGCCCGCGCGGCGCGCGTCGCCGATCGAGAAGCGTCGCGTTAAGGGTTGCTCGACGCCGCGCCGCCACATCGTACAGACGGCGACCGTCGTCGGATCCTTGAGGGCCTCATCGTCGAGGGCCTCGACGCGTTTCGCGTGTACCTCGAAGTATTCCTCGTGCGCCACGTAGAGCGGCGACCGCACGATCACGGCGAGAAACCCGTCGCCGAAAATCCCCGCGCGCCCGTTGATCACGGCGATCGTCTGGACGGCGTTTGTCGGCGAGAGCCCGAGCTCGGCCCCGAGTTGCATCGCCACGAAGACATCCTCGGGACGCTCGCGCATGGCCTCGGGGACGATCCGCGACTTCGCGAAAATCAACGCGATCCGCCACGCCTCGTCGATCGTCGCGGGGATCTCGCCGAACCGGACCGGGACGCGATCGGGCGGGCGCGGCGTTAGTGCAGAATCATCGGCCATGCGGCCCCCCGATCGAGCGGGTGTAGCAGCGGCGAGGGTTGGGGCGGCGGCGTGATCGAGAGGTTCCACCCGGGCGACGTGAGGCCGCACACCGGGCATTCCAACCAGACACGCGAGGCCGACAGGTGCAGCGTCCACACGCGCCGGTGACGCCGGGCGGCCGTCCAGCCCACGACGATCCCGACGCCGACGGCGAGGACGAGCACGACGAGGATCACGCCGACACCTTGCGACGCCGGGCGGCGCGTTTATCGGCGGCGCGCACGAGTTCGAGGTACTTCCGAATTTTATAGAGCGTCCGATCGAGCGCGTGCCCATCGGGCGGGAGTCGCTTACAGACGTAATGCAGCGTCCGCGCCGAGAGCGAGAGATCGGCGCGGGCCATCTCGAACGCGAGTTGTTCCCACGTCCAATCGTGTTCGAGTCGGTGCGTATTGAGTTCGTCGAATTCGGGTTGAGGCATCCGATCTACTCCCGCAAAAATCGCCACGCCCGCAAGCGTCATGCGTGCGACCGACGCAACATACGCCCGTCGTCGAAACGGCGTCAACCTCGACAAGATCGGCAATTTTTGGGCGTACGCCACTCGCACTATGGAAACGGCGCAACCTTCGCAATGCTTGCAATCATTGCAATCTCGGCGTAAGGTGTCGCCGTGTCGAAAGCGTTCGCGGGATTGATGCGCGTGATCGTCGACGGGTACGCGGGGACGCAAAAAGAGTTCGCCCGCGAGGCCGAGGTGAATCCGTCGGTGATCAGTCGGTTACTCGGCGGCGGATTGCCGCCCGTGCCCGACGTCTGTTTGCGGATCGCGCTCGCGGGCGGCGTATCGGCGTCGCTCGTGTTACGAACGGCGGGCCATGGACACACGGCCGACGTGATCGAAACGCTGTACGGTCCCGCTCGACGCGGGGTTGCCCCCAAGGGGACGGCGACCGATCGCGCGTTGTTCAGGCAGATCCAATCGCTCGACCCACACGCGAGAAACGCGTTTAAGACGTTGATCGTGTACCACCTCGGACAGCGGGCGAGACGGGGCAAGGACGACGGCCCCCGTCGACTCCGCTCGGCCGTCGGCCGTCGTCGTCAAACGGCCGCCGACAATCACAGCGGGTAATCGTGCGCGTTCGTGTCGGTTCAGAGAGTACGCCCCTACAGATTTTCTTACAGGGGGGATCGATATCGTCGTGTCTTGCGGTTCGGCGTTCGGAGGATAGACCCATGACGAAAGGCGTTCGCTCGTCGCTGCGATCGGTGAGATATGGACGCACGCGCGGCGAGCGTGCGACCCCCCCCCCCCCCCCCCCCCC
>Ga0209811_10000161_pt1 | contig 31206 bp, 24 predicted proteins | sample Coa_R1_6_FD_187161 | JGI IMG/M metagenome (GOLD analysis project Ga0209811, IMG submission 187161) | Surface soil microbial communities from Centralia Pennsylvania, which are recovering from an underground coalmine fire. - Coalmine... | ecosystem: Environmental > Terrestrial > Soil >... | reverse complement strand
ATTCGCACCTTGCCAATCCGGCCGCCGGCGGCGACGCCGTCGAAAAGGTAATCCTCGGGTACTGCGCCGCCCGGCGGCAGGGCCCGGCGCTGGGCGGAGACCCGCTCCAGATGGCGGCGCAATTCCTATCTTCTCTGAAACTCCGGCGACCCGAGAAGCAAGCCTGCGATCGTGCCGGTGCTTGATGCCGGCATCTTGTCGTTCTTCCGAGAAGTTGCTTGCGACGAGCCTGTCGGGTTCTCGATCTCTTTCACGATTGCATCGTGCGTCTGCTTCGAGATGTCGCCCGCAAGCAAGGAAGATTCCAGCCGTGCCAAAGCTTGCTTCGGATCAGGCTCAACCTTATCGGTCGCGTTCGGTGAGGCGGAACCTGCAAGTCGATCCCCATCCGCTTGCACGCCTTTAATCCGTCCTGCCATCAAAGCTACCGAAAAATTCATGCGGCCGAGAAGCGCAGATGAATTCACCCACGCGTCCGATTTCATGGAGTAGCCGGTGGGCGGCTGCATGCCATACAGCGGCATGCCGAGAGTATTTAGCTGGCGCGCCAGGGGCGCAGCGTCGGAGACATCCGCGCCGATCGCGCGTACTGCCGACACCACAAATTCCAGCGGCGTCTTAAGCTTGGCGCGATACGTATCCGCGCCCCAGAAATTGGGCGAGTGGAACATGGTCTTCAGCACTTCGCGGATGTCGCCGTCTTTTTTCAGGAAGGTCTGCGCCATCTCCTCCACCAACGCTGGCGCCGGATCATCCGACACAAATCGGGTTGCGAGTTTGCCGCAGATGAAGTGCGCGGTGGACGGATGATGCGCGAGCAAGTGCAGCACTTCCGTGCCTTCTTTTTCGCCGTGCTCTTTGATCTTGTGGCCCAGCACGATCTTCGTGCCAGGTTCATGCATGCGCTCCTCGAACTTGAAGCCGCCACCCTTCTGGGGTTGGTCGATGGTCCAGCCAGTGAGCACGCGGGCCACTTCGGTGACGTCGTTCTGCGTGTAGCCGGCGTTCACTCCCAGCGTATGCAGTTCCATCAGTTCACGTCCGTAGTTCTCGTTGAGGCCATTCTTCCGTTTCCCGTTTCCCTTCGCCTGACGAGGCGGTGGGGGCGGGAATCTTCCACGTCGGCGACGCGGATACGGGTTCTTGCTAACGCCACGCGCCACGTCGGAGTCGGGGCCCACGCTCAGCCAGTTGTCGAGATAGAACAGCATCGCAGGACTCTTTGCAGTCGCGACCAGCAGGTCTTCGAATTTGCCGAGAGCATGCGGACGGATCACATCGCGCTCGTAGCTGGTAACGAGATATCGATCCGCTCCTTTACCGAGATAAACGTTGAAGTGGTTGAACCAGAAATCGGTCATCACCTCATCGAACTGCCGCTCGCTGTAGATCGCGCGCAGCAGCTTCGCTTGCATCAACTCATCGCCGACTACCTGCTGGGGATTGTTTAACGCCTGCAGCGTTTCCTTTTGCTTGGGGTTCATGCCCATCGTGAAATCGTCGCCGCGCTGACCCTTGAGCGACAAGGAGAGCGCCCGCTGTGCTTCCGGAGACAACTGGAGAACCTGCTTCATGCGCTCGTCGGGTGGAAGATCGAGCAATTCCTGTGCTTTCAGGTCCGCATAGAGACGGTCTTCACGGCGCTTCGAGGCTTGCTCGTCTTTGACCGAAGGCTTGCTCGTCTCTGCACTGTCGCTGCCTGTGGAGTTGTCGACCGCGCCCTGATCCTGAGTTGGGGATCCGGCGGCTGGAGGCGTCGTCGATGCCGTTGTCTGCGGTGCAGCATCCTGCTTCCGTTCCCGCTTCTCTTCGAGCTTTTCGATTTGCGCCTGATAGACCGCGCGCTTCACCGGATCGGAAGGCATCGGCTTTTTGCCTTCCGCGACTGCCTTGATCAACTGTTGCGGAGGGAAGTTCTCCACGATTTCGCGCGTTTCCATGCCCAGGGTGCGGAACCCCGAAAGCCTTGCGTTCACTGCGCTGTCGTCAATCTTTTCAGGATGAAGCTGCAGGTCGATCCACTTGTCGACTCCCATGGCCGCTACCCGCTCGGCGTCGCCGGGCCTCGGACCGAAGGTGAGTCGCTGCAGGGCGTGCAGGGCGCGTCGCGAATCATCCATCTGCGAAGGATCGCTCGCGTTCTTCTCTTTCTTTTTGTTAAATGCGAAGGCAGCAAAACAGGCGAGCGTTAGCAACAGCGATGCGGTCAGAACAAAGTTGCGACGCTGAGATGGCATGGGTACCCCGCGGCGGTGCGGTGCAATCTACAGTATGAACCCGGGAGACGGGAAAAGTTGCAATTCGCGCGCCACGAGAATCGGACTGTAAGTACTTCTACATCAATGCATTACGTTGATGGCGGCGTAAGGTACAGCCGGTTGCGGCTCATCCTGTGCTGGAGTCCCGCTGCCAACTGATCAATATCGGCGGGCGCAATGTTTGGCGCCATGCGATCGTCCAAGAGAGGAATTCGACTGCTTCCGACCGCATCACGGCGTACCTGAATTAGCAAAGCCTGGACGACATTCGGATCGTACTTTTGGGGAGCGAGGCGAACAATCTCGCTGAGTGTCCCCCCAACCGAGACGGGTTCACGATAGGGCCGCATGCTGGTCATCGCGTCGAATGTATCGGCAATCCCGATGATCCTCGCGGATATTGGAACTTCGTCCATCTGCAAGCGGTCGGGATAGCCAGAGCCGTCGCTGCGCTCGTGATGCCAGCGCACGACCTCGGGGATCATAGGCCAGGGAAACTGGATGCCGGCGACGATCTGGTGACCCACGGTGGTGTGATCCGCCATCGCGCGGAACTCTTCCGGATCAAGCGCTGTGGGTTTGCCGAACAGGTATTTGTCGACAGCGACCTTGCCGATGTCGTGCAGATAGCCGGCTGAGCGCAGGGCCGCGACGTCGTTCTGGTCCATGCCAAGCGCTTCGCCGATGGCGGCCGCGTAACGCGCCACGCGCAGCGAATGCCCGTGAATGTTCACATGCTTGACGTCAATGGCCGTCGCGAACGCTTCAAGTGCGTTGTCGTAGAAGCCATGCAACGAGGCTAGCAATCGCAAGTTTTCTGAGACTCGTTGCGTCAAGGTCTGGGCCAGCGTGTGATTCTGAACGGCCAGAGCGACGTAGCTTGTCAGCAAGCTCAGCGCATCGAGTTCATCGTCATCGTAGAGCGCGTCGCCTTCGCGACGGCCCAGGGCCAACAATCCTGCAAGCTTGCCATTTACCTTGAGCGGCACAATACACTTGAACAACTCCGGCGCAACATTCCCGTTGGAACTGAGGAAGACCGTGTAAGTCGATTCGTTCAGCACGACCGGGCCGCGTGCCGCGGTCAGTGCATGGATATGTTTGGGGAGCAGGGGAACGATGGCAGGATCGGGCAGCAGTGCGAAACCGCGCGATGCCACGGAACTCAGCAGCGACGGCTTGTCGCTGAAAGTGAACAGCGCACCCTCACACGCAGCGGATGCTTCCATCAGTGCGGAAAGCATGAGCTGCGCGGTCTGCGAAAATTCACGCTCCGCCGTCAGTTCAGGACCGAGATCAGAGAGCGTTTCGACCGTACGCAACAGTCGCCGAAAATTGTTGTTCTGCACCGCCACTGTGGGCAGCGAAAAAACCAGAGCAGATTGAGAGTAACACGCGCAAAAATCGCGGAGGCGAGCGCATTGTTGGTTAGTTTGGTGCGGAAAAACAGGATCAGCTGATAGTCGTTGGCTGGTAGCGAAGGATGTCGCTGGTCTAGAAATGTTCCCGTAACATTCCGAAGCTGTCTACGGTCAGCAAGCGACTTGGAGGATCCGGGACGGCAATCTCATCGTGTTCGAGAATCCAGGTGTCTCCATGGGGTACGAACACGGCGTTCAATCCTGCTGCCAGCGCGGGATTAATGTCCGATTTCGGACTGTTGCCGATCATCCAGGTGGAGTCGTTCGAAAGTTCGTACTTAGCAGCCACAGAACGGTAAACCTGTTCGTCCTTCTCGGCCACGATTTCGACCGCGGAAAAGTAATCCTTTAGTCCGGAGCGTTCCACCTTTCCTGACTGCTCGGGAAAAGCGCCTTTCGTCATCATAATTAAGTGATGGCGGCTCGCGAGATGTTGCAACGTTTCGGGAACATTGGGCAGGATCTCCACCGGATGGTCAGCGATAGCATGGGCGAAGCTATGAATTTTCGCATGCAATTCGGGAGTGATCGGCTCGGCCGAGAGGCGCTCGAAGCATCCGACCAACGCGTGCGCGAAGCTGTGCAGTCCGTAGCCGTGAGTCACGATGTTCTCCCGTTCCACGTCGTTCAGGATTTCACGAACTTGTTCAGGAGAATATTCGTGGTGATTCAGAAACGAAATGAACCGCGCAATGGCACGCTCGAAGTAGATGTTGTTCTCCCAGAGCGTGTCATCGGCATCGATGAGCAGCGTAAGCGCACCATTGGATTTTGCGTTGTCCCCCGTCCCCATATTTTTATGATAACGGTTTTGATCTGATTGTGGGATGACGCGTGACCGTAAGTCGGGCTCCTTTGCTCTGCTAGAATCGAACGAACATTCATGGGGACCCGAAGCAGCAGGCTCGTCGCAATCTTCTTTCTCCTCGGTAGTTCCTTCATCAGCACATCAACTGCCCAGCGAAAACGAGAATTGATGATCGGCTCGGCAGCGAAACAAGCAGAACCTGCCAACGTGAAGGTCGCGCCCGACTTAGCACGCCGCGTCGCGCGCTTTCGTTCGCTGCAAATGCCCTTGCCGCCGGGCCTCACCGTGAAAGAGCGCAAGCTGGCAGGAAAGCTTGTAGAGGCCTGCCAGTACCTGGAGAGCATTTACTGGCGGCAGATGGATCCCGAAGCGCTGACGTTGTACCAATCGCTGGAGCGAAGCACAAATTCGCGCGACGTGCAGTTGCGCCGCTATCTGTGGATCAATGCCTCGCGCTTCGACTTGATCGACGAGAACAAGCCGTTCGTCGGCAAGGAGCCCATGTTTCCCGGTCGCGGCTTCTACCCGCAGGGACTCACGCGCGAGAAGATCGAAGCGTTCCTCAAGGAGCATCCCGAAAAGAAGGACGAGATCTACAGCCCGACGACCGTAGTCCGGTTGCACGGCGATCAACTCGAGGCCTTGCCGTATCACATTGGCTATCGTTCTTTCCTCGAGCCGGCGGCGAAGTCTCTGCGCGACGCCGCCAGCCTCACTTCTGATTCTTCTTTTGCAAACTTCCTGCGACTGCGAGCGGATGCACTACTTACCGACGACTATTTCAAGAGCGATCTGGCGTGGCTGGATCTGAAGAATCCGAAGTTCGACATCATCTTCGCGCCTTACGAAACCTACAGCGACGACTTGCTCGGCGTGAAGGCAACGTACGGCGGCGCGGTCATGATCCGCAACGAAAAAGAGAGCAAGAAACTCGAGATGTTCCAGCAGTACGTGCCGCAAATTCAGGATGCGCTGCCGCTTGCTCCTGAGGACCGTCCCTCGAAGCAAGGGCTTGAGACTCCGATGGAGGTTATGGACACTCCCTTCCGCTCAGCGGATCTCACGCATGGTTACCAGGCGGTGGCCGACAACCTGCCCAACGATCCACGCGTGCACGAGCAGAAGGGAAGCAAGAAGCTGTTCTTCAAAAACTTCATGGATGCGCGTGTGAATTACGTGATTATCCCGGTCGCCCGGCAAATGCTGCGCACCGACCAAGCTGCAAAAGTCTCTGGAGAAGGCTACCTGCTTGGTACCATCATGCACGAGATCGCTCACGGCCTGGGCCCGGCGTTCGCGCGCACCGCATCGCGCAAAGTGAGCATTCGCGAATCAGTCGGCCCTATCTACGGGGGTCTGGAAGAGGCCAAGGCCGACGTTACCGGCATGTTCGGGCTGAAGTGGCTGGTCGATCGCGGTGCGCTTCCCCAAGCTAAGCTTGAGGAGTTCTACGCGTCCTACGTCGGAGGAATGTTCCGTACCGTTCGCTTTGGAGTTGCCGAGGCCCACGGGCAAGCGGAGATGATGGAGTTCAACTACCTGAACTCGCGCGGAGCTGTGACGCGTGACGCCTCGGGCCGCTACACCATCGACTATCAGAAAATGCCGGACGCGGTTGCGGATCTCGCTAAGGAATTGCTCGAGATCGAAGCTACCGGCGACCGCCAGCGCGCCGAAAACTGGTTTCAGAAGTACGGTTCGATGCCGGAAGACTTGAAAGCAGCGTTGAAGAAGAAGACCTCGGACATCCCGGTGGACGTCGATCCGATCTTTGCGTTCAAGCGGACTGTGAAGTAGGGCTTCCTTCTCCGATGAACTCGACCCTGGCGACCTGCGGAATGATTCCTGCCTTGTGCCCCATGTCGAGCAATCGTCGTACGGCTTCCCGTCCGTCGGAGCCGTAGTCGAGTGTGCGCTCGTTCACGTACATGCCCACAAACTTGTCGGCCAATTGCGGATCCAGATCACGCGCAAACTGCATCGCATAAGCCAGCGCTTCCTCGCGATGATCGAGCGCATATTGAATACTGTCGCGGAGCGCATTGCTCACACTGAGCATTAATTGCGGGCCCAGCGCGCGGCGAATGGCATTCCCTCCCAGAGGAAGTGGCAGGCCCGTCATCTTCAGCCACCATTTGCCGAGGTCGACAACACGATGCAATCCCGCCTTCGAGTAGGTGAGTTGTCCTTCGTGGATAATCAGCCCGGCTTCGTACTTGCCCTCAAGCACCTGCGGGATGATCTGATCGAACGGCACGACTTCGACCTCGATACCCGGTGCGAATAGCTTCAACGCAAGATACGCTGTGGTCAGTTTGCCCGGCACTGCGATCTTTTTCTTTTTTACTTCGCTCTGCGTAAACGCACGGGTGGCGACGATCATCGGTCCGTATCCGTCACCGACGCTGCCGCCGCTGGGGAGCAGAGCATAGTGGTCCTGGATATATGGGAACGCGTGAAATGAAATGGCGGTAACGTCGTACACGCCTTCCTGCGCCTTGCGATTCAGCGTCTCGATGTCGCACAGGGTATGCGTGAAGCGCAGGCCGGGTACACGCACTTTGTTGGTCGCGAGCCCGTAAAACATGAAGGCATCGTCGGAGTCGGGGCTATGCGCGATGTTGATTTCGCGGGCGCCCGCCTCGGTTGCCCCGTGGGATGTCAGCCGGTCAGTGGTGCTGGAAGCCGTCATTCTTGCACCTTCTGCGAGCGGCGGAAGCGCACTGCAAACGCGGCGGCCAGCAGGATCTTGATGACCTCAGCGAAAACGAACCAGTACAGACCGAAGCGGACAGCGGTCTTCATCGAACCCGTGAGAATCGCAAGCCAACTCAACCCGCAAACGAACAACAGCACTTCGGCCAGAAATCCGGCGATCGCGGCATTCGCAAAAGTTTTGCGACCGCGTTCCATAACGATGCCGGCAACCCCAGCCACGAAGGGGTAGGCCATTAGGAAGCCGCCGGTCGGACCGAGCAACTGCAGAATCCCACCCGGTCCGGTCGGATTGAAAACCGGAAGTCCGGCTGCGCCTTCAGCAAGATACAGGGCGAGCGCGGCAAAGGCGCGTCGAGGTCCCAATAGCAAGCCGACCAGGAGCACACCGGCGTTTTGCAGCGTCAGGGGCACGGGGGTGAAAGGCAGAGGAATGGTGACACGCGCACACAGTGCGACGAACAAACTGGCGCCCACAACAATCGCCACCTGCTTGGCCCATTCCGCCGCGCGATCTTGGGGGAGAGGAAGTGTTTGAGTTCCGAATTTGGACATATAACCTTCTATCCGGTGGTCCAGAAAATTATGGCTGGCCAGCGCGATTTGGATCGATCGCATCCGGGTCTTCGCGTGAAGCTGATCTCTCCGCAGTCATGTGATGGCGCACCCTTAAAAACAGGGCAATCGCCACACACACCACGACCAGCGCACTAAAACCCAGGATGATGAACCACCAGGTCATCCGCACGACAAGCTAGGATACCAAATAGCCGGTGTGATTCGTCCGTGCGGGCTCCGTTTTCGGGAAACTACTTTCCCGCCATGGCACGCTCCACTTCGTCGGCCGTATGCGGCAGGGCTGCTCCCAGATTGACCAACTTCCCGTTCGCATCCACGTAGAGTGTGTCTTCAACCCGCGCGCCCAGCTTCTCTTCAGGAATGTAGATCCCGGGCTCGATCGTGAACACGGCGCCCGGTCCGAGCGAAACCGAGTAGTCCCCGGGATCGTGGACGGCGAGTCCGACGTAGTGGCCCAGTCCATGAATAAAATACTTCCCGAGCGGTTCGCCGTGCAGATCCTTACCGTGAGTGTTGATGTAGTCGTAGGCCACCTTGAACAGGCCATTCGGATCTTCACGTCGAAGCGAAGACTTACCAGAGACGAACGCTGCGATGGCCGCCTGTTGCGCGCCTAGAACAATGTCATAGATTTCGCGTTGCCGGGCGGTGAACTTGCCGTTCGCGGGATACGTGCGCGTGATGTCGGTGGCGTACATGGAGTACTCGCCGGCCGCATCGATCACGATTACATCTCCGTCTTGCACGGTCGCCGAGTCTTCCGAATAGTGCAGCACGGTCGAATTGAAGCCCGATCCCACGATTGGCGCGTAGGAAGGCCGTTCACAACCGCGTTTCCCCCACTGGTATTGCAGGAGGGCTGATAGCTCGCGCTCAGTAACACGTGGCTTGATCGTCTTCATGGCTGCCAAGTGTGCGGCAACCGTCGCGTCGGTGGCTTTGCGGATCAGGGCAATTTCGCGCTCGTCCTTGAATGTACGTAAAGCGCCGATCAGAGGCTTGGCGTCCTGGTAGGTCGCAAAGGGAATGAATGCATTCGTGCGCTTAAGCCAGTCTAGACCGCTGCTGGATGGGGAATCGTGACCGTAGGCAGTGAGATCGGTGTAGACAGTGGGACGCTCAGCCAGCAGCGAGTTCAGTTCATCGCGCAACTTGTCCATGACTTCGACGCGATCAAACCCGGTTAGCTTCGCAGCCTGCGGATCGGTTGCACTGAGCTTCGGCCCGGTCCACTTTTCTTCCACTTTGTTGTTTGCGGCCAGGAATAAGATCTCGGTGTAAGGACGCGCCTTTGCGTCGCCAGACGCTTCCACCGCGGGCACAATCAGCAACGCGGCGCCCGGTTCAGTCCATCCCGAGAGGTAATAGAAATTGTCGTCCTGCCGGAAGCCGTAGACCGCGTTCGGACCCTCGGTCTCCATCGGCGCAAACAGCAGAACCGCCGCGCCCTTCGTCTTCTTCGACAGCGCTTCGCGCCGCGCGTGGTAGTCAGCAGTTGGCTGACGCTCGAGCGCCCACGTCCCACAGGATGCGAAAACCAATGCGACCAAGATCACGAGCTTCTTCATGTGAAGACCTCACCTGCGGGCGCAGGACTTCCCGCTTGTCTTAAGATTTGCAAATCGTGAAGCGTTAGACCCCGACCGGGAACGGCTTGGTGTGCGTCTCGGCACTCAACGCGAGACCGGTGAAGCGCCCTTGCAGCAGCGACATCAGCCCGGTGTACCAGTAACCGATAACGAAAAGCAGCAGGAAAGGTACCGTAATGTAGTTCTCGTTGTCGAGCGCGTAATAGACCGTGGAGGCGAAGTAGCAGCCAATCAGCAACTCGACCCAAGGAATCCAACCGAGGCGTTTGCGATATTTGTTTTTGCCGACTTTCTGCTTCTTGCGGTCCACGCCATACTTCGGGGTCCGCGCGAACGCGCTTTGCTGGCCGACCAACGCTTCCAGAACAGCTTTGGTGTTCGTGATGGTCAAACCGATCCCCAGCGCCATCAGGAAGGGAAGATACAAGAGTGCGCGCGGCCAGGTTTTCGGAAACAACTCGCGCTGTGAGACCAGGTAAAAACTCGAAATCGAAAACGTCGACGCCATGAACAGCGGCAGGTCGATGTACAGCATTTGGAACCAGCCCTGGTAGAAGCGAATGATCATGGCCGGCAGCAACAGCACCGACAGCACGATCATCAGCGGATAACTGAGGTTGGCCGTTAGGTGGTACCAGGCTTCGATCTTGGTATGCAGAGGCGCGTCGCTCTTCAGCACGCGCGGAAGAATTTTCTTTCCGGTCTGGATTAAGCCTTTAGCCCAACGCGCCTGCTGCGTTTTGAAGGCCGTCATCTCCACCGGCAGTTCGGCGGGACATTCAACGTCCTGCAGGTAGATGAATTTCCATCCCTCTAGCTGCGCGCGGTAGGAAAGATCGGTGTCTTCGGTCAGGGTATCGTGTTGCCAGCCGCCGGCCTCTTCGATCGCGCGTGCGCGCCACATGCCGGCGGTGCCGTTGAAATTGAAAAATACCCCGGTGCGCGCGCGCCCTGAGTGCTCGAGCACAAAGTGCCCGTCGAGGAGGATAGCTTCCACCTCGGTCAGGAAGGAATAGTTGCGGTTGATGTGGGTCCAGCGTGTCTGAACCATGCCGATCTTCGGATCGGTGAAGTGATGAATCACCTTGAGCAGGAAGTCCTCGGGCGGTAGAAAGTCCGCGTCGAAGATCGCGATGAACTCACCCTTCGCCGTCTTCATGCCCTCTGCCAGCGCGCCCGCCTTAAAGCCTTCCCGATTCGTCCTGTGATGATAAGAGATTGGATGGCCCAACGCGGCGTAGCGCTCGACGAGATTGCGCACGACCTCCACCGTCTCATCGGTCGAATCGTCGAGCACCTGGATGTCGAGTTTTTCCTGCGGATATTTCAGCTTGCACACGCAGTCGATCAGCCGTTCGGCAACGAACTGTTCGTTGAACATGGGCAGCTGAACGGTTACCCGCGGCAGTTCGGCGAAATGTTCGGTCGGTTCGCTCGTGTGATTCTTGCGGTTCTTGTAATAAAGGTAGACGAGAATGTAACGGTGCAAGCCGTACGAAGCGAGCAGGATCAGTACGATGAAGTACGGAATGAGAAGCGCAATGTCGAAACCGTTGGCGTGGTACAGGCCTTGGAACGTGCGGTCGAGGAAGTGCTGGCGTATGTACGAGCCAATTCCCTTGGAGGCAACGACCGCGGCAACCGACGCCAGATTCGCAATGAACAGACTAGTCAGCCAGATACTCCCACACGGACGGGTCTCCGTTCCGCTGCTAAACCTTCTATTTTACCCGAAGCAGGAATGAAGGCCGGTGGCTACGATGTTTTCAACGTAATCAGGGTTGGTCAACAGGAGCAGGAATGATCTTCAATTCCACTCTCTGGTGGCTCGACTTCTCTACCTTGATGGGCGTTCCATGTTCATCGGCAGTTTTCAGGAAGTCCGGATCGAGATACTGGTCGCCTTCTTCCGCACTCTCCCATGCACACAGCGAGTAGGTTCCCGGGCGTAATCCGCGGATTGAAAACCGTCCATTCTGATCCGTTTCCGCGCGAGCGTAGCGCGAGGCTTGCTTGCGGAAGCGCGCTTCGGGGACCGCTACGACCGCCGATCCAATGACAGGTTCCTTGTTGTCTCCTGTGACCACTCCCTCGATAACGCCCGCGCCCGAACTAACGGTCACGTCGAGCACAAATGCGCCGCCATTTACTTTCAATCCCGTGTCGACGAATTCCTTCGTTCCGGCCGTGACGGACTCGACAAAGCTGTTTCGATCCTCCTGCGAATCTCTGGCGAACATGATTTCGTAGTTGCCCGGACGCACATTCTTTATCTCGAAGCTTCCGTCAGGTTTCAACTTGCCGTAGTCGGACGAATCGGTTGTCTCATCCCCACTGATTGTCACGCCGCTTTCGAATTCGTCGTCTCCTTCCGTGGAGCGCAGAAAAATGAAACCCGAGGTGCCTTCCGCTTTGGAAGATTTGCCGCTAAAACGAACCCGACCACGCAGAATCGCCGGAGGTTGTGGCACGAACTCAACATCCTCAACGTCGCTGGTGTCGACTTCCAGGGGTTGGCTTTCAACGTGGGGCTTGTCGTTCACAACTGTCATGGCAGTGATTCGGTAGCTGCCCGGCACAACATTCAGAATTTCAAATTTCCCGTCCTTGCCAATCTCTCCCGAGTTGAATTCGGTGAATGATTCCTTATTTCGTAGCGATACCATTCCTCCGGTGCCGGGAGCCATCCCTAGAACTCTTCCCCGTACCGACGCCGCATGCTTGCGGGACAACGAAAAGTCCATGGGCGTTTCCATACCGGCTTTCAGTTCGATCGTCGAGGCCTGCGCGCGGTCCACAACTCCGGGATAAAAGGTCCGTAAATAGGAAGTCTGGAGGGCGGCCGTTTCCTTGCCTGCGATGGTCTTCCGCGTGGCGAACGTCTGAAAGTTTGGTAGAGGCATGGCGGAGAGATAGTATTTGCCGGCCAACAGGCCTCCGATACGATACTCGCCGAGATCGTTCGTCGCTGTCGAACCGATAGCCTCGAGAGATTTGCCTTTTCGTCGCAGCACAGATACGTCGACGTTTGCCATTGGGTCGCCGTCTTCGTCCAGAACCCGGCCCGTCACGATTGCCGCCGCGAGCATGTGCAGCTTCTGATCATGGATTTCCTGTCCGGCCTCGATCGACAGCATCCAACCGAGTGATCTCTTCCGCTTACTGTCGATCCCGACGTAACCCGCGCGTTCCAGCACAACTCGATATCGGCCAGGCAGGATGTCCGCGATTTTGAATCGTCCCTCGGCATCGGAAGTTGCCGTGTAATTTCCGCCTTCTCCCTGATTCTCGGCGATCATTTCGATGATGGCTTTCTTGATCGGCTCATCGTCGGGGTCCTTGACGACGGTTCCTTCGAACGAGCCTTTCGTCGGCTCTTTCGGAGCGTCAACGGTCTGCCCCTGGACGCACAAGGCGAGCGCCAGGACGGCCGCGAATATGATTGCCAATCTCATTATGCGGTTACCGCAGGGGAGGGCTTAGTTCAGGAAATATGTTCGATACAGCGTGTCGCGTTGAACGGGCCTGAAGCCGGCGTCACGGATAATTCGGCGCAATTCTTCTTCGGTCGTGCAGTTCGTCACGCCCGCCGCCCGCACTACGTTTTCTTCGAGCATGACCGAGCCGACGTCGTTGCCGCCGAAGCGCAGACCCATTTGGCAGACTTTCAGCCCTTGCGTCACCCAGCTCGACTGCACATTCAGGAAGTTCGAGAGGTAAAGGCGGGAGATCGCCAGCACCTTCAAATATTCGACCGCCGTGGCCTCGTCCCAATGCCGTCCGCCCAGCGCCGTATTAGCCGGCTGAAAACTCCACGGGATGAACGCCGTAAAGCCGCCCGTCTCTTCCTGCAGATCATGGAGCCGCTGGAAGTGGTTTACGCGGTGCTCGATCTTTTCGCCGACGCCGAACATCATGGTGGCGGTGGTGCGCATGCCCAGTTGATGGGCAGTTCGGTGCACACTGATCCAGTCTTCCGTCAGGCACTTCAGGCGTGCAATCTTGAAGCGAACTTCGTCATCGAGAATCTCAGCGCCACCGCCAGGGATCGAATCCAGGCCAGCGTCTCGAAGGCGAGCAATCGTATCCCGTAAGTTCAGGTTGCTGTACTCGGCAATGGCCAGAATTTCCGACGCGGAGTAGCAATGGAGATGAACTTTCGGGAAGCGCTGGCGGATCCCGCTCAGCATCTTCTCGTGCCACTCGATCTTGAGGTCGGGGTGCAAGCCGCCTTGCATCAGCACGCCCGTACCGCCCAGTTCCACGGTCTCGGCGATCTTGTCGTAGATCGTTTCGAACTCGAGGATGTAGCCTTCCTTCGCCGCTGGTCCCTTCAGCGGACGATAGAACGCGCAGAAAGTGCAGTATTCCGTGCAGAAATTCGTGTAATTGATATTGCGGTCGATGATGTAGCTGACCACGCCGTCCGGATGGAGTTTGCGGCGGACCGCATCGGCCTCCATGCCGATGCCAATCAGGTCATCGGAACGGAACATCTCGAGCGCTTGTTCTTTGGTCAGGGACATATTAAGCGCCAGGCCCAACGCTTGATTCTAACGTTGGGCCCGGCCTTTCTCCAAACTGGACACCCCTACTGATGCGTGCTTTCCGGCTGCGCCACCGGCCGGAACGAAGAGTACAGGGCCAGTCCCGCTACAATGAGGTTCGCCACAATCACCGGTACCGCATGTAGCAGGATGCCGTAGGTCATCCAGCACAAGGCGGCTGCCGCCTGTACCCACCGCATCGTCACGGGATTCCGCACAAAATATGAAACCGCGAAGATCGTCGTAGCCAGCCACCCCACCAGATCAGACACGCGAGCCCTCCGCTCTCGAAGTCGCTGCCGCAAGGTTTGCGGGGTCGCTGTCGAGAATCGTTACTACGTCGGTAGAAACCTTGTCCCATTCCTGGATGACGAAGCCCTGCGACTCGAGGAACGCGCGAATCTGCATGCGATCCCAGCCGACGATCTCTTCGAGGATTGGAATCAGTACGCCCAGCGCATTCGTGCTGAGCACGGTGCGTCGCGCAATCGGAGCCAGGTGCTTATTTTCCGAGACTGCGATCGTGAATCCATCGCGTCGATTGACGTGCAGCATCACATGTACATCGGAACTGCCGTCGCCTACATACACGATACGGTCGGAACTGATCTGCACTTCGTTCTGAATGCGGTCGAGCACGGCGACTTTGCCGTAGCCTGCAGTTACGCGTTCGATGGCCGCGATTTCTCCCGAGGCGTGATACCGGAACTGCGTTCCAAAAATATGATCAGGAGGAACAATCCCTTCCAGCGCTGACTGGATCACTTCTACAGGCGCGGCCGACAGTACATAGAACTCGAAGCGATATCCGGCAATCCCCTTGTCGAGCACTCGCTTCAGGAAGTCGATGTTCTCTTTCAAGCGAATGCGCTTGCCGACTTCGCGCAAATGCTCTGGACGAACCCGGTCGTGAAACTCCGGATCGTGCAGCAACAGGTACGAGAGTTCGCCTCCCTGTTGCACCAGGTTCAGGCGCGCCATGCCCTCAGCCTTGCGCTCGAATTCCTTGGTCGGGATGCCCAGAAGTTCACTTAAGACGTAGCCCGTGTCGTTGTAGCTCAACGTCTGATCGAAGTCGCTGGCAAAAATATAATGTTTAGCGGATTTAAGCTTTTCCATATAAATCATTAGATGGAATGAAGGCTGAAAAGGCTAGTAAAAATATCGTGAATATAGGGTAAGCTGTTGATTCTGCTGTGTTAATCAAAAAATCGCTAACTGCTATCAGTGCGCAGCTTGGTGAGCCGCGTTGGCGGGACTTCCGCTCTGCCCACGGTAACGGAAGTACGCAACAAGAGCAGCCAGGCCCGCAATAGCTGACATTGCAATTAGCGCGTATACGGTCGGCTTGGTGTACTTGTTGAAGAAGCGCAGAAAGTGCCGTCCGTAGAGGACGCCCAGGTAGGCGAGGATTCCATAACGCAAGCCGCGGCCAAGAGCGAGCGCCGCCAGAAATCTCTTTCGCGAATATTGCATCGCACCCGCCGCAAGCAGAAACGGGACGAACGGAACCGGCGGGGGCAAGAGCGCCGGTACGAAGATCCCCCAGAAGCCCCAACGCTCGAAACGTGCGTAGACGGATTTCGTGCGCTTTGGCCCCATGCGGTGCTCCAGCATTTCCTTCCCACCCTTGCGCGCGAGTCGATACGTGATGTAGCCGCCGATAAGGGATCCGACCAGCGCCATCACCGCGTAGTAATACCAGTGCTCGCGATTGTGGACGACGAACCAGATGGTCAGTACATCCATGCTGCCGGGCATGGGAATGATGGAGTTGTCCGCCAGGCCAAGCACGACCAGGCCGGGCCCGCCCAGGTGGCGGAGCCAGGTCCACAGCTTCGAGGCGACGAAAAATCCAAGTGGCGGCATCATGGAAAATGGTTACTACTTAACTGTGTTGTCCAGCAATCTTGTCACGCAACAAGTGGTCATCCCGAGCGAAGCGAAGGACCTGTGTACTCCCGGGCTACCACCAATGCTTGCGGCTACTCCGGCAGATGGGGACCGAGACGAATCCGCCAGCGATGGGCGATGAGAGCATCGCTCCATCAAGCCTCTCCATGAATTCTCAGAGATACCACTTTATGTGGTTACGAATTTCGCGGCCTCCACGAAATGCACTGGTGGCGGTGTGGGGAAAGCACCACACTCAGCCGCGTAGCGGTAGAACAAGTGCAGGCCTTCGATGCATCCCGCATCGAGATGGTAGTGGATATTTTCGGTGAGATAGGAGCGCACTTCAGCCTCGCTGAGGCCGACCTTGGGCGACCACTCGCGCGCGATTTGCGAGATGTTCTCCGGCTGCAGGCCGTGATCCCGCGAATTCTGAAAAATGGCGGCCAAATCGACTGATGTGCTCTCAAGGGCCGCCCGCCGCACCGCCCAGAAAGCAAATACAAACGGCTTTCCAGTAAAGCGAATCCATTCTTCCGCTAAATCTATCGTGAGGTATTTGAAGCGATCCATTTTGAGAGCAGTATCGCCGATCACGAGCGCCGCATCGTGATCTTGCAGCATGGTGTCGAGGTCGGGCGCCATCGTGGTAAAGCTACGACCACCGCCAAGCCAGCGCTCAAACAACACTTTCGTCAACGCCACGGACGTCATCGACGAAGTATCAAGCGCCACGGTCTGAATCTTTTCGACAGGGACTTTGCTCACCAGCAGAATCGATCGGACCGGCCGGCGCGCCGCGATGGCGATTCCCGGAAGAATGGCCAGATCAGGAATCTCGGCGTAGGCAGCGGCCGGGATGATCCCGATATCGGCGCGCCCCGCTTTGAGTTCCGCTGCACAAGCTGACGGCAGAGTGTAGGAAATATCGAAGTCGGCGCCCACAGTTCCGTGTTCGAAATCCCACATCAAAGGCACTGTATTTAAAAAGGATATTGCGGAAATACGAAGACGGCTCATATCAATATGTTTGATTCTAACAAAGGCCTGTGCGGCTCTCCCTTGACAGCATTTTTCTGCGACGGTAGACCGGAAGCGGAGGCACTCGTGTCTACATCGATGGCCGTAGCGGAGAGTTTTGTTCGAGACGACACCCTGCAGTGGCTGGCGCTCACCCTGACGCCGGGCCTCGGCCCGACGCGGGCGCGGCGGCTCGTGGAACACATGGGTACGGTGGCTGCGGTCTTTCGCGCGTCGCTGACCGAATTGGAAGCAACCGGACTTCTTGCCGTATCGGCTCCAGCGCTGGGCACCGGGAGGTCACTGGAACTCGCACAGGAAGAAATCGCCCGCACCATGGCTGCCGGCGTCCGGCTTGTCTCGCTAGACGATTCTGCCTACCCGCCTCGTTTGAAACACATCTACGACCCACCCCTCATTACTTTATGTGCGCGGTCCTGTGGAACTGCTGTCCGCAGCCAGGGATCGCTGTGGTCGGCACCCGCCACCCCACTCCGTATGGATCCGGGATGGCCGAACGCCTTGCGATCGACCTTGCTGCTCGTGGCCTGGTCATACAGAGCGGAATGGCGCGGGGCGTCGACACGGCTGCTCATCGCGGTGCGATTGCTGGAAAAGGAAAAACGATCGCTGTGTTTGGAACGGGAGTCGATGTGCCATACCCGAAAGAAAATACCCGCCTCGCCGAGCAGATTGTTGCAACCGGCGGGGCGATCATCTCCGAATTCCCGCTTGGCACATTCGCCGCACCGCAGAACTTCCCGATTCGCAACCGGATCACCAGCGGCATGTTGATGGGCGTGCTGGTGGTCGAGGCGGCCGAGTACAGCGGCACGCGCATCACGGCGCGCTGCGCTCTGGAGCAGAACCGGGACGTTTTTGCCGTCCCCGGCAACGTCACTAACAAGAATTCATGGGGTCCCAACACCCTGATCAAACAGGGTGCGAAGCTGGTAGCGACGTGGGAAGACGTGTGGGAGGAACTCCCAGAGAATGTGCGACTTGCGCTGGCTCCGGCCAAGGGCGATGAATCGCCAGCCGAGGAAACCGCATCTCTATTCCCAAGCGCCGATAATCCTCTCAGCCCGCACGAGCGCAAGATTTACGCCCTGCTCAAGGCGGACGAAGCCACGCAAATCGATGCCATCGTGGAGCGACTGGAACAGGACATGTCGTCGTCCGAAATTTTCGCAGCATTGTTCGAGTTGGAACTGGCAGGGAAAGTGAGGCAGATGCCGGGGAAGAATTTTGTGAAAAGCTTTTAGCCCTTAGCCGTTAGCTCTTAACTCAAACCCATGGATGCGAGCGTCGGGAGGACTATGCGAGACTACCGAAATCTTAAGGTTTGGGAGAAAGCGCATCGGCTAACCTTAGCCGTCTATCGAGAGACTGCGTTTTCCTAAAGCAGAGCTGTTCGGGCTAACGAGTCAAATCCGCCGAGCCTCCGTTTCAATCGAAGCGAACCTGGCAGAAGGTTGCGGCCGACGATCGGATGGCGAGATGGCTCGCTACATCCAAATTGCAATGGGATCAGGCGCCGAACTGTCTTGTCACCTGCTGCTAGCACGCGATTTGGGACTTATGGATTCCACTGAACACTCGCCTCGGAACGAGAGCACAAATGAAGTTTTACGAATGCTGTCTGCCTTATCCGAGAGAGTGAGGCGGCCAACATCACAGCAGCGTGGCGAGCTAACAGCTAAGGGCTAAAAGCTAAGAGCTCTGTCCCGTAACTTGTTACGGCACTCGCATTCGTGCTAGCTTCGAAACCAGTAAACGCATAAAGAGGAAACATTGTCCAAAGGTTTAGTGATCGTTGAGTCGCCTGCCAAGGCGAAAACTATTCAGAAATATCTTGGCAAAGGATTCACGGTTGAGGCCTCGCTCGGCCACGTGAAGGACCTGCCCAAGAGCACCCTGGGTGTCGATATCGACAACGAGTTCGATACCGAATACATCGTCATTCCCGGCAAAGAAAAGGTCCTCGCCAAGCTGAAAAAGCTGGCCGAGGGAGCCGACCATATCTTTCTGGCGCCTGATCCAGACCGCGAAGGCGAAGCCATCGCTGCGCATCTGGCCGGCGAGCTTGATGACGACGGGGCGAAGAAGAAAAAGGGCAAAAAGACTAAAGATAAAGATAAAGATAAGGATAAGAATGGCGATGCGCCGCGCATCCAGCGCGTGACGTTCAACGAAATCACGCAGCGCGCCGTACGCGAAGCCTTCGAACATCCGCGCGAAATCGATCAGAACCTGGTCGACGCGCAACAGGCTCGCCGCGTTCTCGATCGACTCGTCGGCTACCAAGTGTCGCCGCTGTTGTGGGACAAAGTCCGTCGCGGTCTTTCCGCCGGACGCGTGCAGACCGTCGCCCTTCGCCTCATCGTCGAGCGCGAACGCGAGATAAAAGCCTTCGAGAAGAAGGAATACTGGACCATCGATGCGCACCTCGCCGCCACCAAGCCTCCGGCGTTCGATGCCCGCTTTGTTGGCAAGGGCGAAGAGAAGATCGAAGTTCCCAACGGCGAGGAAGCCGAGAAGATACGTGCATTTGTTGAGAAGGCCGATTGGCTGGTCCGCTCGGTCGACCGCAAAGAGCGCCGTCGCAATGCGGCTCCACCCTTCACAACCAGCAAACTCCAGCAGGATTCCGCTCGTAAGCTGCGTTTCAGCGTGAAACGCACCATGATGATCGCCCAGCGCCTTTACGAAGGCGTGGAACTCGGCGAAGAGGGTCTGGTCGGCCTCATTACTTATATGCGTACGGATTCGACCCGCGTCTCGAACGAAGCCCTGGCCGAAGTGCGCGAGATGGTCGGGAAAGAATACGGTCCGCAGTACCTGCCCGAGCAGCCCAACACGTTCAAGTCAAAAAAGAGCGCGCAGGAAGCGCACGAAGCGATCCGACCGACGTCGGTCGCGCACACTCCCGATTCAGTCAAACAGTATCTGAAAGAAGACGAGTTCAAAGTCTACAAGTTGATTTGGCAGCGCTTCGTAGCCTCGCAGATCAACCCTGCCGTCTTCGACCAGACCACCGTCGACATCGACGCCAAACAGGGCAACGACAGCTACTGGTTCCGCGTGACGGGATCGGTCCTGAAGTTCGACGGCTTCCTCAAAGTCTACGAAGAGTCCAAGGAAGGTAAGGACGAGGAAGACGAGGAGTTGAAGCATAAACTCCCAGCGCTCGAGCCCGGCCAGAAACTCACTCTGAAAGAACTGAAGCCGGAACAGCACTTCACCGAGCCGCCTCCACGCTACAACGAAGCGTCGCTGGTGAAGGAACTCGAGGAGCGGGGCATCGGCCGTCCTTCGACCTACGCGACCATTCTCACCACGATTCAGGAACGGCAGTACGTCACGAAGTTAGGCGGTAAGTTCGCGCCCACCGAGATTGGCTTGGTGGTCACGGATCTGCTGATCGACAACTTCCGCGACATCTTCGACGTGGCTTACACCGCGCGCCTCGAAGAGGAGCTCGACGAAATCGAAGATGGCAAAGAGAAGTGGACCGACGCCATGGCGGAGTTCTACAAGCGCTTCGCCAAGGACCTCAAATACGCTGAGAAGCACATGGAGAACATCAAGCGTATGGAGAAACCCACCGACGAGAAGTGTGAGCGCTGCGGCTCACCGCTTGTCATTAAGTGGGGCAAGCACGGGTCCTTCTACGCTTGCAGTTCTTACGAAAAGGACAATCCCGAGAGCTGCACGTTTACGAAAGAAAACCCCATCAACCTGCCCGATCTCGATTCCGCCGATGTGCAGGAGACGGCACAGGAAGAATATTGCGAGAACTGCGGCCGGGTAATGGTCCTGAAGCGCGGACGCTTCGGCCAGTTCATGGCGTGCACGGGATATCCGGATTGCAAGACGACGCGCAGACTCGATCAGGGCAAGCGCGTGCCCGACATCCCGCTCGACGAGCCCTGCCCGAAATGTGGCCGCAACCTGATGATCCGTCACGGCCGATACGGCGAGTTCACGGCGTGCTCCGGATATCCGGACTGCAAGTTCGTGAAGCAGAACTTCATCGGCGTGAAGTGTCCCGACTGCAAAGACGGAGATCTCGTCGAAAAGAAGGCGCGCAAAGGCAACACTTTCTACGGCTGCTCGAATTATCCGAAATGCAAATTCACTTCGGCGAACAAGCCGCTTGCCGAGAAGTGCCCGAGTTGCGGCAGCGAATTCCTGGTCGAGAAGAATCTGAAAGCTGGACCTGTGATTGCCTGCCCGAACAAAGAGTGTGACTACGAGCGCGAAGCTCCGACCCCGGTGGCGGGAGCGGCGGAAGCTGGCGCTTCTTAAGGTCGAACCAAAATTATTGTCGATGGAGCGACGGGCGTCTCGCCCGTCGAACTGCGGATAGTCTGCTCGCATCTCCCATTGATACAACTTGGACGGGCGAGGCCGCCCGTCCCTCCATTTTAAAATCTGATTTGTCTTTAACCTTTTGCCGCTTCTCGCAGTCCCTCTTCATCTAAAATCACAGCCGTTCAACTCAAATCATTTTTGGAGGCCTTCCGATGGCGACACCGACTCACGCCGATGCCGAACTCATTCTGAAACTCTACGAAGCCCGCCGCGAACCTGAAATCCGCAAAGCCCGTCAATGGTGGACAGCAAACTTTTGGCCGGAAAGCGCCGACGACATCGTCAAGATTGGTCGCGCCATGGGCTCTCCGGAGAATGCCTGGATGCGCATGGTCCTCGGCTACTGGAGCATGGCCGGATCCTTCGTCACCAATGGCGTGTTGAACGAAGATCTTTTCTTCGAGCCTAGCTGTAGCGGGGAAATGTTCTTCATCTACGCCAAGGTCGAACCATATCTCAAGGAAGTGCGCGAGAAGATGCAAAATCCCATGCTCCTTGCCAACCTCGAAAAACTCATCCACACCGAAAAAGGCCAGGAGCGGTACAAAGTGATCTCCCGGAACGTCGAGAACATGCGCAAGGCGCGAGCGGAAAGCCTCGCTAAGGCCGGCTGAGCCTGTGTCCGGTGGCGCTTGTCTAAAGCTTGCCAGCCGAGTGCCACCGGATCACTTCTTCTTCGACGGAAAACAATCCCTGCGGCCACCGATCGAAGCGCGTGCCGAGCTGATAAGCCTGCCGCTCCAGCGGAATTCCTTCGTAGCCACCTCGCTCCAGAAATCCCCGAACGTAGAGTCGCGCAAACTCTTTCCATCCGAGCACGCGGTATTGCACGACATGTACCAGTTCGTGGAACAGGGTGCTGCTGTCGAGCTCTTCGGGATAGGCCACGACATCGAGCAGCGTAATCGCGCCAATCGACGACATCTGGAGCATTCCCTTGATACCGAACACGCGCACCAGCGGATACAGAATCGGATCTGGCATGCGAGCTTGCACGATTCGAGTTTCAGCCAGAACAGAAGCGGGAAAGAATGCTCGCATTCGCGCAATCATGCGATCGGGAATCGCCATGGACTGCGGAAGCAAGCGCCGGCGATGGTAGGCGATGTAGCGCGCTGTGAGCCACGAAATCAGCGGAACAAGTGGCCGAATCAAGCGTGGGATGGGTGCCCGCCTCGGCATCTACGAAATAAATTCCCGGATGTATTCATCCCGGGTTTGCACGAGCTGCTGCAGATCGCCGTCGAAAATGACCTTGCCCTCGCGCAGTATCAGGAAGGTCATGGGAATCTCCACGCGCCCGCCCGCTTCCACATGCCGCATGTGATTGGTCTTCGGGTCGAAGACGTGCGTGGCCATCGTGAACGCATCCTGCAGGCGGTGCGTCACCATGAGAGAACTTGTCTTGTAAACGTCACGCTGCTTCACGATCAGCTCCACGATGGTTGTGGAAGTCACCGGATCGAGTCCGCCCGTCGGCGAATCGTAAAGCAGCGTTTCGGGCTGGGTGATGATGGCGCGGGCAATGGCTACACGTCTCCGCATGCCTCCGGATAGTTCCGAGGGAAACATCGCGACCGTGTGTTCCAGTTCCACGAAGCGCAGCACCTCGCGGACGCGTTCGTCGATCTCGTCGATGGGGACCTGGCCTTCTTCCATCAGCCGGAACGCAACGTTGTCGTGCACGGTGAGCGAATCGAACAGGGCGCTCTCCTGGAAGACAATGCCCACCTTGCGACGCAGATCGAACAGTTGATCCTCCGGCATCTGCGTAACGTCTTCGCCCAACGTGTAGATGTGACCGCGATCGGGCTTAAGTAGGCCGAGTGCCATCTTAAGAATGGTGCTCTTGCCGGAGCCCGCCACGCCGAACAGAGCCTTAGTCTCGCCTCGCGGCAAGCGGAACGAAATTCCGTCGAGCACCATGTTGTCTTCGAATGAGATCGCTACATCGTCGAAGACGATAACGTCCTGCGCATGCTCTTGCGTGGCAATCGCGTTCTCTTCAACGGGCAGGGAGGGAGTCGGCATCGGTCAGGATCCCAGCACCACCATGAGGAAGCGGGTTACGAAAACGTCAACCACGATGATCAGGATCATCGAAGCCACGACCGCTTCGGTGGTCGAGCGACCTACGCCCTGCGTGCCGCCCTTCGTGGTCAGCCCGTAGTAGCAGCCGATGGTGGCGACAATGAATCCGAATACCAGCGGCTTCATCAGGCCCATGAAGACGTCGGAGAACACCAGCGTCTGCCAGGCATTGCTCCAGTATTCATGCGCATCCATGCCTAGGAGGACGCCGGCGACCACGCTGCCGCCAAGCAGTCCCATGAAGTCGCCGAGAATCGTGAGGAAGAAAAGCATCACCACAGTGGCGACGACGCGTGGGGTGACCAGCTTTTTCATCGGATCGGTGCCGAGAGCGCGCATGGCGTCGATTTGTTCGGTCACGATCATGGAACCCAGTTCGCTGGCCATTCCGGAAGCGTTGCGTCCCGCCACTACAAGACCGGCCAGAACCGGACCCAGTTCGCGCACAATGCCGATCGAGACCAGTTGCCCGATCACAGTGGTGGCGCCAAAACGGCTCAGCGTCGTCGCGCTATTCAAGGCCAGCGCCGCTCCAGTGAAGAAAACCGATGCCAGGACGATAGGAAGGGAACCGAACCCTATGGAGTCGGCCTGTTGCATCATGTCAGCGCCATAGATCGGCCGCCGAAAGAGGTTGGCAACCGCCTGCGCCGAGAGCAGGGAATATTCCTGCACCGACTGGACCTTTTTCTTCGCGAAATCGATGGGTGAGATGAATTCGATGCTGCTAAGAAAGTCGCCCGCCGCCATTCCAAGCCCCCATCTGTTCCAGGTCGAACTATAACAGGAGCCGCGAGCTTCGAGCTATGAGCTTCGAGCTTCGAGCTTCGAGTCGGCTCTACTACCCGTTCTTAAATTTGTCATCCTGAGCGGAGTGAGGCGAAATCTGACGCAGTCGAAGGACCCCGTGTACCGGAACGATGCCACCGGCCTCGCAGGATTTTCCATCACGGGTCGGATAGCGCTCTAGAAAGAAAAAGCTCGGCCGCAGCCGAGCTCAAAATAGTTATTGAAAGCCTTTACGCTTCCCGGCCCTTCTTCCGAATCTCCACGGCCAGCCGCTTGATCTTCTGATTCAAAGTCGACAGCGGCACGCGGAACCGCTCCGCGGCTTCCGTCTGATTCCAATTGCACTTCTCAAGCATGTCGGTAATAATCCGCCGCTCGCAGTCTTCCAGAATGTCGAACAATGAGGCATCTGGCCGATGTTCCATGACTGGGAAAGCCGTACCACGCCCGACCATTTGATCTGGAAGAAGGTCGCTTCCGATATCCACGCCCGACGACAGCACTACTGCGCGCTCAATCACGTTCTCAAGTTCACGCACGTTCCCGGGCCACGAGTATGCCACCAGGGGGCGCAACCCTTCCGGCGTGATCCGTCTATACTCGCGCTCGTTCTCCTCTGAGTACTTCTTCAGGAAGTGATGCACCAGCAACGGGATATCTTCCTTACGCTGGCGCAACGGCGGCAAGTCAATGGAGATCACGTTCAACCGGTAGAACAAGTCTTCGCGAAACTTACCTTCGCGTACTTGCTGCCGCAGATCGACGTTTGTAGCCGCGATGATCCGCACATCCACCTGAACTTCATGAATGCCACCCAGGTGCATGAACTTGCGGTCTTGCAGAACGCGCAGAATCTTGCTCTGCGTGTCCATGGTCATCGTTCCGATTTCATCAAGGAACAGGGTGCCTTTGTCTGCGACTTCGAACAGGCCTTTCTTCGAGGCGATCGCGCTCGTGAACGCGCCCTTTACGTGCCCGAACAACGTAGACTCCAGTAGGTCGGGCGGCATCGAACCAGTGTTTACCGGGACAAACGGCCGGTCTTTGCGCGGGGAATTCAAGTGGATTGCTTTGGCGATGAGTTCTTTTCCGGTTCCGCTCTCACCCTGCAGCAGCACGGTCGAGCGGCTGGGAGCGACCTGCGCGACTAGGTCGAAAATCTTCAGCATCGGCTCGCTCTTGCCGATGATGTGTTCGAAGTTGTAGCGCTGCTTGAGGGCGCGCTTCAGTTGGATGTTTTCTTCTTCGGCCTTGTGCCGCGCGATGGCCGCACGAACATCGGCCAGTAGCTTTTCGTTGTCCCAAGGTTTCTGGACAAAGTTCGCCGCGCCCGACTGCATTGCCTTCACCGCGTTTTCAACAGTTCCGTACGCGGTAATCATGATCACCGACAGGCCGGGATCTTGCGAGTGCAGATCCGCAAGGATATCGAGGCCGTTGCGATCAGGAAGCGCCAGGTCCAGCAGGATCAGGTCGAACGCCCGCTGTCCAATGCGATGCAAGCCTTGTTGCCCGGTCGCGGCTGTCTCAACTTCGTAGCCTTCCAGTTCGAGCAGAGTCTGCAGCGACTCGCGGATTTCGGCTTCGTCATCGATGATGAGAACCGAACCAGCCATCGCCAGGGATTCAAAATCGTTCATCTTGCGGGGCAACACCGCGGCTTCAGACATTGACGGCCTTCCTGGTCAGCGGAAAATCCAGATGAAACGTCGTTCCCTCGCCGGGGCGACTCTCCACGCGAATCTTGCCCGCGTGTTCCTGGATGATTCCGTACGTAACCGACAGGCCCAGCCCGGTACCTCGCTTCTGGCCTGCCTCCGGTGCAGTTTTCGTGGTGAAGAACGGATCGTAGATCCGCGCAATGTGTTCGGGCGCAATGCCACTTCCAGTATCAGTGACGCTGACGCTGACGCCCGTGCCGTTCGACGTGGCCACCCGGATCGTCCCACCCGCAGGCATCGCATCCTTCGCGTTCAAGAACAGATTCAGAAAGACCTGCTGCAGGCGCCCGGTGTTTCCCTGGATCGGCGGAAGGTGATCGGCAAGTTCGCGCTCAACCGAGATGCGCGAAGTGCGGAACTGATGATCGAGCAGGGCCAGCGTATCGAGCACAACGCGGTTGACGTCTACATTCCCGAACTCTGTGCCGCTGGTGCGCGAGAAGTTGAGCAGGTTGCTGACGATTTCCGACGCCCGGAAGGTCTGCCGCGTGATCTTCTCGAGCAGCCCCGCTTTCTGCGGATCGGACTTCAACTGCTTCGAGAGCATCTGCGTATACGAAGAGATCACCGCCAGCGGCGTGTTGACTTCATGCGCTACTCCGGCAGCCAGTAAGCCGATCGACGAAAGCTTGTCGGCCTGAGAGAGTTGCGCTTCCAGTTCCACGCGCTCCGTGATGTCGTCCATGATGATCAGGCGCCCGATGACATTGAACTTGCGCGTGACCAGGGGAGCAATGGCCGCGTTGATGGTGCGGACTTCTCCGGCTGGCGTGTTGAGCCGGAACTTGTAGAGGTTATGAATGCCGGGATTCTGACGCACCCGGTAGAACTCCTCGACGAACTCCGCCGGGAAGACTTCGCTCAAAGGCCGAGTCAGCGCCTGCCACCGCGGTAGCGCGTACATTACTTCCATCTGCGAGTTCCAGGACTCGATGCGGTCTGCGAGATCGACCGCCAGCACGCCCACGTTGATCGACTCGACGATGTTTTCGTTGAAGTCTTTCAGTCGCTCGTACTCCGCCACTTTCTGTTCGAGCGAAGCATACAGGCGGGCATTCTGCATGGCGATTCCGATGTAGCCGGCGAGCGTCTCCAGCAGTTCGACATCCTCGCTGGTCAGGAAGTCGCCTTCCATCGTTTTGCCCAGGCCCAATACGGCGATCGGTTTGCGTTGCACGCGGCAGGGAATGTAGTAGTTCAGGTCGAGTGTTGCGATGCTGGTTTGCGCTGCGGGATTTTCACGCGGCACCTGGTGCGTGTTGTCGAAGAACAGGTGCCCGGCTTCCATCTCCGGCCGCTGCGAACTCAGGAAGCTGAGATCCAGCCCACTGGTCTGCGACATGCCAAATGACTTGGCAATCACGAAGTGATCGCTAGCCTCGCCGGTCTGCAGAAAGATCGCCAGCCGATCGACCATCAGGGTGCGTGACAGGCGGTCCACCACCGAACTCAGCATTTCGTCGAGATCGGTTTCCGCACTCAACTCGCGGCCGAATTCGATCAGCGTCTTTCGGTAGTCGTAGCGCGTCCGGTAGAAGAACTGGTCGATGCCGTCCTGAATCCACTTACGTACCGGATCAAACAGCAGTGCTGTGACGACCATCGCCAAAATCAGACCGTAGGGGCCGGTGCTGGGAATACGCGTGTGGACCAGTTCGGCGACGCCTGCAACTAGCGCGAAGTACGCCATCACCACGGCCGCCGCGGCCAGCGTGTACACCATGCCGCGCTTGAAGATCAGGTCCACGTCCATTAGGCGATAGCGGAAGATCGCGTATCCGAACGTGAGGGGCAGCAAGCCCAGCGACAGCACGGAGAGCTGCATTCCGACGGTCGGCACCATGCCGAACAGGTAAGGCACGATGTAGAAAAGCGTGAAAGGCGCGATCGCCACGATCGTCCCGCGCGTCACCCATTTCAGTTGCTGACGCAGAATTGGCGTGCTCGCGTGCAGGTAGCTGTACCAAAGGACCGTGGCAGAGGCCACAAAGTACGAGCCGAGATAAGCCCACCACAGGCGATCCAGATTCCAGCGCCGCAATTCGTTGGCCTGCACGAAGCGCAGAGTGAACACGTGAATTGTGAGCAACGCCATGCCGGGCGCGTACAGCATCGGCACTGTCCAGGCATGCTTCTTGATGAACTGTCGCCTCTCCGGGAATGTCAGTACGAAGTGCAGGAACAACGCCGGCTGCAACATCCAGGCAACCACGTTGCACCAGTAAATGCTCCAGTCGAACGCGTTCAGTTTCCCCGTGTAGTGGAACGAGTAGAAGATGAACGAGACCAAGCAGAAAATGTAGAAGTGCATCGAACTCGGCGCGGTCCAGCGGCGCAACAAAACATACAGACCGATGCCGAGATAAATCAGTGCAATCAGACGCAGCCAGTCGTTAAGCGGACGCTCCGCAGGAGCGAGGATCACCCCGGCCTCAACCGGCACCGAATGCCGCATCACCGAGTAATTTGCTTTCGACCAGACCCCCGTCCCGTACAGCTGACGCTCCAGGGCCGGAGTGTTTTTCACCTCTCGTCCGTTGATGGTCGTTAGCTCGTCGCCCTGCCGGATGCCCGCTTTGTCCGCAGGACTATTCCTAGCCACCCGATCGGCGACTAGATGCCCGCCGCGCTCTACCCACCACGCGCCGTCGGTCGGAGTCTGAAATTCGTGCTCTTTTTGGAAGTTGATCCAGGCGAAAGCGCAGGCGGCGGCAGTCAGCAGGAACAGCAAGCCGGCAGTAAAACGGATTTGGAAGTCCTTGTTCATGGACTCGTGGGGAGACACCAACGCGTCCAGACGCGACGACCCTTTGCTTCCCCGCAATTGCATTTGCAACTTCACTGCCAAGAATCCGTTCTTCCACAAGCGGCTAAACTGCCTGTCCACAGCGACTTCCACCATTATAGGCGGCCCATCGGACAGCGAATACAGATTTTGGAAGGTTTCTCTCGGATATCGTATCCCCTTCTGCTTTTAGTATTTAGAGGGATAGACATAACAGTCTTTGCTGATTTTCCGCGTCCACAGCGCTCTCAGGTAGAATCCTGATTTCCATGACAAACTTTGAACAGATCATCGACCTCGAGCGCCGCTACCTTCTCCAAACCTACAACCGCTACCCGGTCGCTTTTGAGCGCGGCAAAGGAGTTTTTCTCTTCGACTTCGAGGGAAAGAAGTACCTGGACTTTGTGTCCGGCCTGGGCGTGAACGCCCTGGGGCACGCGCACCCGCGCATCGTGAAGGCGATTCGCGACCAAGCCTCTAAGCTGATCCACATTTCGAACCTGTACTGTCACGAGTATCAGGGACGGCTCGCCGAGAAACTCGTTCAGCTATCGGGCCTCGACCGCGTGTTTTTCTCGAACAGCGGTACGGAAGCCATCGAAGGTTCGATCAAGCTGGCCCGCCTGGCCAGCCACCGTATTGGTGGGCTGGAGAAGAGCCGCCTCATCGGGCTCGAAGGCTCCTACCACGGCAGAACCTTCGGCGCGATGTCACTGACCGGTCAGGACAAATACCGCAAAGGCTTCGAACCCCTGCTTGAGGAGGTCACGTTCGTCCCGCGCAACAACATCCAAGCCCTGCGTGCTTCCGTGAATGATCAAACCTGTGCCATCGTGCTCGAGCCAATTTTTGGCGAAGGCGGAATTCTGGAGTGCTCGGTCGAGTTCTTAAAAGAGTGCCGCGCGCTCGCCGACCAGTTCAAAGTCGCGCTGATCTTCGACGAGATTCAATGCGGACTGGGTCGCACCGGCAACCTGTTCGCGTTCCAGACCTTCGGAGTGAAGCCCGATATCGTCGCGATCGCGAAACCCATCGCCGCCGGCCTTCCACTCGGCGCGTTCCTGGCGCGTGAAGAATTCGCCTCGGCCATCTCGGCCGGCCAGCACGGCACGACTTTCGGCGGAGGCCCGCTCGCATGCCGCGTCGCCCTTGAATATCTTGCGATTGTCGAAGAAGAAAAACTGCTGGAGAATGTCGCCAAGGTCGGCGCCTACCTTCAACACGAACTTCAGCAACTGGTTGACAACTATGCCGCCGCGAAAGAAGTCCGCGGTCGCGGATTCATCCAAGGCATCGACCTGGAGATTCCAACTCGTCCCATCGTCGAGCAGGGACTCGCGCAGGGCGTCCTCTTCAACAGTACACAAGACACAGTTGTGCGCTTTCTGCCGCCTTTCCTGCTGCAGGAGCAGCACGTCGACAAGGGCATCCGCGTGCTTCGCAAGTTTCTGGGCAGAAAGCGTCGCAAAGCGGCGTAAAAAACGGGGAGCCGAAGCTCCCCATTACTCAGAAGCGACAGAGGCGATATCACATACATAGACTCCGGAGCGTGCTAAAACGTTGTCCAGCACTCCGAAGAAAAGCATCGTGAAATCGACTACTGCGCAGAATTTGCCATCGCGCCCCGCCGTCGCCGCGGAAGAACGATTCGTCACCATCGACGGCGCGCGCATGCGCTACCTGCAGGCGGGATCTGGCCCGCCTCTGATCCTCCTGCACGGTCTGATGGGCTACTCATTTTCCTGGCGACTCACGATCCCGGCGTTGGCACGCCATGCAACCGTGTACGCGCCGGACCAGTTAGGCACGGGCTTCTCCGACCGCCCGGCGGAACTCGACTGCCGCCTCTGCGCGATGGCCGATCGTCTTTTCAAGTTTCTCGACGCGGTCGGTGTCTCTTCCTTCGATTTGCTGGGGACCTCGCACGGGGGTGCAGTCGCCATGATGGCCGCCTCGATGCGCGCCACTCGTCCCGACCTTCACCTGCGAAAATTGATCCTGGTCGCGCCTGTAAATCCCTGGTCAGCGCACGGCCGGCGGCTCGCGCCCTTTATCGGCAGCCCGCTCGGTTCTACCCTGTTTTTGCGTTCTGCGAACTACATGAGCTGGACGTTCCCGTACTGGTTAGCCCGCCTCTACGGGGACAGCAAGCGCATTCCGCCCGGAACTCTGGAAGGTTACAAAGCACCGGTCTCGATTCCCGGCAGCTTCGAATACGCAGTCGGCATCGTCAGCCACTGGACGAACGATCTGCGCGAATTGGAGCGAGTGATCCCCACGTTGGCCGACATCCCCACACTCTTGGTCTGGGGTAGCGCAGATCCTGCCGTGTATGCTCAGTCCGCCGAGCAACTCCGGAGCCACTTCAAACACTGTGAAGTGGTCGTCTATCCGGGCGTCGGGCATTTGCCATACGAAGAAGTGCCCGAGCAGTTCAGTGCCACCGTACGGGAGTTTTTACAGGGAAGTTGAACCTACCGCTGGAGCGTCGCGGGCGCGGGAGATGAGTGTAATGCGACTTTTCGCCAATCAGGCAACGTTATCCACACGCACGAAACATGAACACTTCTGACGTTGTCAGAAGGCTGACCGCACAATTGACCGTCAATGCTC
>Ga0209811_10000159_pt1 | contig 31284 bp, 27 predicted proteins | sample Coa_R1_6_FD_187161 | JGI IMG/M metagenome (GOLD analysis project Ga0209811, IMG submission 187161) | Surface soil microbial communities from Centralia Pennsylvania, which are recovering from an underground coalmine fire. - Coalmine... | ecosystem: Environmental > Terrestrial > Soil >... | reverse complement strand
TCGGCGGTGTTATTTACACCGAGTCGGCTGAGAAAGCCGCGCGTTTCATCATGGACTGCAACCAGAACCTTATTCCACTGGTGTTCTTCCACGATGTGAACGGGTTCATGGTTGGGCGCGACGCCGAGTGGAGCGGCATCATCAAAGCGGGAGCAAAGATGGTGAACGCCGTCTCTAATTCTGTCGTGCCGAAGATCACGGTGATCGTTGGCGGATCCTTCGGCGCGGGACACTACGCGATGTGCGGCAAAGCGTACGATCCACGTTTCGTTTTTGCGTGGCCATCGGCCAAGTACGCCGTAATGAGCGGTGACTCGGCAGCGGGTACCCTGGTCGAAATCAAGCTCAAGCAACTGGAGCGCAGTGGCAAGAACCTGAGCGACGAAGAGAAAAAAGAACTCTACGAATCGGTGAAGCGCACCTACGACGAGCAGACCGATCCACGCTACGGCGCGGCTCGACTGTGGATCGACAAGATCATCGATCCGGTTGAAACGCGGGAAGCAATTGCGACTGCGCTAGAGGCCGCGGCGCTGAATCCGGACGTACCGGAGTTTAAGGTGGGAGTTTTGCAGACGTGAGTCACCACGGAGATGGCTGGGGAGTGCAACAACGCTGAGGCTACGAAGCAAGATAATCGTTGGTATTGCTGTCGCTACCCGCCTTGGTACTCGATTACATGGGCAGCCTTGGCTCGCGCGCGGAACCGAGGGCTGAAGATTGGTACATAGGATGGATCATTTTCGGCGTCGTGGCGGCTCTTGCGATCTTGTCGGTTGTGATTGACGTGAGAAAAGGCGGAGCATAACGGCTAACTTCTAATGGCTGACTCCATCAAACTCGTCGAGTGTCCCCGCGATGCCTGGCAGGGCCTGCAGGGCCAGATCCCTGCCTACATCAAGACGGAATACCTGAAGGCTCTCATCAGCGTCGGGTTCAAGCACATCGACGCGGTCTCCTTCGTCTCGCCGAAAGCCGTGCCGCAAATGGCCGACTCCGAGGACGTGTTGAAGGAACTCGATCCGCCCGACGACGTGGAAATTATCGGCATCGTTGTGAACGAAAAAGGCGCGCAGCGGGCCGTCGAGACGAAAGCTGTCAGCACGCTCGGATTTCCCTACTCGATTTCGCCAACCTTCTTGCAAAACAATCAGAAGCAGACGCTCGAAGACGCGATCGAAGAACTGGAGAAAATCGGCAAGGTCGGTAGCGATGCGGGCCTAGACACGGTTGTCTATATCTCGATGGCCTTCGGCAATCCGTATGGCGATTTGTGGAACGTAGACGAAGTCGTCGAAGCTATCGGACTGCTCGAGTCCGAGAGCATTCGCGCCATCTCGCTTGCCGATACCGTCGGGATGGCGTCGCCCGCGCAAATCAGCGAAGTAGTCTCAGCCGCGCTCGCCAAATACGGCTATCTGGAAATCGGCGTTCACCTGCACAGCCGTCCGGATCAGGCGATCGAAAAAGTACTGGCGGCCTATGACGCAGGCTGCCGACGCTTCGACTCAGCCATCGGCGGACTGGGCGGGTGCCCATTCGCGCAGGATGCATTGGTGGGGAATATTGCGACCGAAAAGGTTTTGGAAGCGTTAGCACAACGCGGCGTGCCGCCACCGATCACGCGCTCGCTCGATTCGCTGTTGAAAGCAACTGCGGGGATCGCAGCCAAATATTCAAGTTCATCGGCGGCCGATTAGTTTGCAATGAATTTTCAGACCCTCCAACTCGCCTACAATGCCGGCGTCGCTACCATCACGCTAAACCGGCCAGACAAGCGCAACGCCATCAGCTACGAACTGATTCAAGACCTGCTTGCTGCGTTCGAGGAAGTAAAGACGGGTTCGGCCCTCGTGCTGATCCTCACCGGCGCCGGAAAAGCTTTCTGCTCGGGCATGGACCTCGAGAATCTGAAGGCACTTATCGGTCGCACCCCGGAGCAGAGCCTGGAAGATTCGAAGGTCATGGCACAGCTTTTCCGTGCGCTGTACGACTTCCCCAAACCGACCATAGCCGCCGTGAACGGAGCGGCGATCGCGGGCGGAACCGGTCTGGCCACCCTGTGCGACTTCACGCTGGCGGCGCCTGAAGCCAAATTTGGTTACACCGAAGTCCGCATTGGATTCGTTCCGGCGATCGTTTCGACGTTTTTGCTGCGCCAGGTGGGCGAAAAACTTGCTCGCGACTTGCTGCTTACTGGTCGCCTCTTCGACGCCGCAGAAGCACAGCGCATTGGCCTCGTAAACGAAATCGTGCCCGCCGACCAACTGCTGCAGCGGGCCAACGAACTGGCCGCACGACTGATGGAAAACAGTCCAGCGTCTTTGCTCTACACCAAGCGTCTGCTGAGCGCAGCGGCCCGTGCCGAACTTGACGCGCAGATTGACGCCGCCGTGCGCGAGAACGCGGCCATTCGCTCCACGGCGGATTTCCGCGAAGGCATCTCGTCGTTCCTGGAAAAGCGCAAGCCCAAATGGAGTTCGCAGCGATGAGCGTACGAGGCGAACTCGGCGTGGCTGCCGCGAAGCCGCCTTCCGCGATCAATGAAACACGCATTCGCGTGCGCTACGCCGAAACCGATCAGATGGGCATTGTCTACCATGCGAACCACTTCATCTGGTTCGAGGTCGGCCGCGTAGAATTTCTCCGGCAACTTGGGTTTTCGTACAAAGACATGGAGAAGCAGGACGACTGCTTCATCGCGGTAGTCGACGCCCGTTGCCGCTACAAGGCTCCCGCACTGTACGATGACGAAGTGATTGTGCGAACGCGCTTGAAGAATATTCGCGAGTCCGTGATTCACTTCGGATACGAACTGGTGCGGGCATCCGACGGCGCAGTCCTTGCCGAAGGCGAGACCACGCACATCGTCGCCGATTCACAAATGCGGAAGACTGTACTTCCCGAAAAATATATGAAAGTTTTTCGCGAGGCGGCAGGAAGATGAAGAGACAGATCCGAGTAATGCCAAATTTGTAATTTGGTAATTTGTAATCGGTAAATTGTGGTGGGCGGTCGACGTTTTTTGGTGAGTTCGTAGTGTTTTCAATTACAAATTACCAATTACCAAATTACAAATGTCACGTCTGTCAGCTGTGACCTGACCCAATGAACGCGCTCCACATCAGCGGAAATGATCTGACCCTCGAAGCGGTGCGTGAAGTCGCACTCGAACGCCGTCCTGTGCTGCTCGCTCCCGATGCGCGCGAGCGCGTGAACGCCGCGCGCACCGTGGTGGACACGCTTGTCGCTGACAATCAGGTGTCCTACGCCATCACCACCGGTGTTGGCAAACTCAGCGATGTGCGCATCGCCGGCGACCAGATCCGCGAATTACAAATCAATCTGGTACGCTCCCACGCGGTCGGCGTTGGCGAACCACTGTCCATCCCCGAGACGCGCGCCATGATGTTGTTGCGCGCCAATTCCCTCTCGAAGGGGTTCTCCGGTGTTCGCGGCGTCGCGATCGACACGATTTGCGAACTGCTCACGCGCGGCGTGACGCCGTGGGTGCCGTCGCAAGGCAGCGTCGGTGCCTCCGGAGATCTCGCACCTCTGGCTCACCTCGCGCTTCTGCTGGTCGGCGAGGGCGAGTGCCACGACGGCAAGGGCGGCCGAATCGCAGGTGCCGACGCGCTGAAAGCCGCGGGCATCAAGCCCATAGTCCTCGAAGCCAAAGAAGCGGTGTCGCTGATCAACGGTACCCAGGCCATGCTTGCGGTCGGAACGCTGTCGCTGCTGGCGGCAGAAATTCTGGTCGACTCCGCTGACGTCATCGGCGCGATGGCCTGCGACGCGCTCAAGGGCACCGACGCGGCTTTCGACGAACGCATTCACCGTGCCCGCCCCCATCCCGGACAGATCACGACGGCGGCCAACTTACGCAAGTTGCTCGAAGGCAGCGCGATTCGGGAGTCGCATCGTGACTGTGGTCGCGTGCAGGACGCCTACTCGCTGCGCTGCATGCCGCAGGTGCATGGCGCGGTGCGCGATACTCTGGCGCATTGCCGGTCGGTGTTTGAAACCGAAACTAATTCCGCAGTCGACAACCCCCTGGTGTTTCGCGATCCGAAGTCCAAAGACGATCACGCCGACGTCGTCTCCGGCGGCAACTTCCACGGCGAACCGGTCGCCTTCGCGCTCGATTTTCTGGGTATCGCGCTGAGTGCGCTGGCAGGCATCAGCGAGCGCCGCTTGGAACGCATGGTGAACCCCGCACTGAGCGAAGGCTTGCCGCCGTTTCTCGCGCCGGGCGCTGGCCTGAATTCCGGGTTCATGATGCCGCAAGTCACGGCTGCGGCTCTGGTGAGCGAGAACAAGGTGCTCGCGCATCCGGCATCGGTCGACTCGATCACGACCTCGGGAAACAAAGAGGACTACGTTTCGATGGGCATGGGGGCCGCCATCAAACTGAAGAAAATCGTCGAGAACACACGCAACACGCTGGCCATCGAGGCGATGGCCGCTGCGCAAGCCCTCGATCTGCTCGCTCCGTTGAAGAGTTCAAAACCCCTGCAGCGGGCGCATGCGGCAATTCGCGCTGTTTCCAATTCTCTCGAGAGAGATCGGGTGATGTATCAGGACTTCGCACGGATAGCGGAGGTGATTGCCAGCGGGAAAGTCGCTGAAGCGCTGCGGTAGGACCTCTCACCACAGAGACACAGAGTCACAGGGAAAACAGATCTGGTCATCAAGACAGCAGACCTCAAGGCTGAATGAGTGTATTTGCCTGCTCTCGTCAACTGACAACAAAGCGCTAAGACCTACAATCTTTAGGAAATATGGACCTCTCCGAGTTCACCGCGAACTACACACAGTTGGGTGATGATGAATTGCTGTGCTTGTGGGCCGACCGAAACACGCTCGTTCCAGAGGCCACAATTGCATTGGATAGCGAGATACAGCGGCGTGGGCTGAAGAAACAGAATGCTGCCCGGGTCAAGAAGAGGCTCGACGCGCTAGCCGCACGTGAGAAGAAGGGACCGCTTGCGAACCAGGTCACAGCGGCGAAGTACGAGCACAACATGCAGCACTTCGTGGGTTGGGAAGAGCCCAAGTTGTCCTCACCTTATGGCAGTCGCGACGTAAGGACCGCGTTCGCCTCCATCCGTCACAAGTACAAAGTTTGGAAGGCGTTCCGCGACCATACGGGTCACTGGCCCGTCTTTTCAATCTGGTTTCATTTCCTGTCTTGGTTGGCAGTAATAGGTTTCACTGTATCCGCTTTCGTCTGGGTAGCGGAACGCAAGCGGGAAAGTCGCTGGACAATGTTCGCAGTTGTCGGTGTTCTGTTAGTGCTGCTCGGTGCTCGAGAATTGGGTGCGCGGCTGATGAGAAAGATGGATTGGAAAAAATACGGCACATAGCCGTATGGAAGGTCCCGTCTCTTCGTGGTGACTCCACTTTAAGCGCTCTTCGCCGCGCTCCCATCCAACCCTAACTCCCCAGCAATCCCCCGCATCGCCTCAATGCAGAACGCAATGTGCGGCTCCAGTTCCACGCCCAGATCCGCTGCCCCGTTCGTGATGTCCGCCCGGTTCACACTCCGCGCGAAGGCCTTGTCCTTCATTTTCTTCTTCACCGACGAAGCTTCCACCTCAGCCAGCGACTTGCCCGGCTTCACCAGCGCGCAGGCGGTGATGAATCCCGCCAGTTCGTCGCACGCGAACAGCGCCTTCTCCATGGCGGTGTCGCGCGTCACGCCCGTGTACTCGGCGTGCGACATGATGGCCTTCCGAATTTCCTCCGACCAGCCCCGCTCTTTCAGAATCTCGTTTCCGCGATACGGATGATCTTCCAGGCTCGGATACTTGTCGTAATCGAAGTCGTGCAGAAGTCCCACGATGCCCCACAACTCCTCGTCGCTGGAAAATTTCTGAGCATACGCGCGCATGCACGCCTCCACTGCCAGCGCGTGTTTGCGCAAACTTTCTGATTGGGTGAACTCAGTTAGTAACCCCCATGCTGCCGCGCGATCATTCATGGATTCTTCCCTGTTTTCTCCTGTTTTTCGCCGCGTATTTTCGGCTTTCGTGGAGTCTGTTTCTCGTTTTACCGAGAAATTCCTTGACATCCACAGGCCATGTGGCCCAGATTACCTTGAGATTTGGAGCCTGACCACTGGCTCCACGGAGTGCCAACGCTCTGGCTGCTCCCAAAACCTAGATGGCCACAACTCTTGCCCCGGTAGATTCCAGGGAAGTTGTCCGTTGCGACCACTGCCTGCTCGTTCAATTCCGTACAACCAATGACATGTGCCGTCGGTGCCACGCTTCGTTGGACGAAGAGGAACCGGAAATCGTAGCACCCGTTCCGATGCCGGCCATTCCGCCGTCGCATGGCGGCCGCGGCCACCTTAACCTCGCTGCATCGATTCGCGCCCTGCGTTTGCGCAATGGTCTAAGCCAGCGCCAGCTCGCGACTCGCATGTCGGTTCCGCGCACGTACGTCTCAAAAATTGAGAACGAGAAGGCCACCCCGACCCTTTCCTCACTGGAACGTCTGGCCCGCGCGCTGGAGGTCACTGTGCCCGACCTGTTAACAGGCGGCGAGCGTAACCGGCAGGAAGAAATCCGCGAACTGGTGCAGGACCAGTTCGTCGCGGAAATTCTGCCGTTCGTTGCCCAGCTGAACACGATGCAGATGTCGAGCATCCTGGCCCAGCTGCGCGACCTGACCATTCGCCCGAGAAGAACGGCGTAGCGCCCCTGGGAGCGCCTTGTTCGCTGGAAGTGGCAGCCACTTCACAGGGCGACGTTAGGGGTGAGCTCGCGCACCAAGTTCGCTCGTAGCTCAAAGCTCGTAGCTTTTTTAGATTTTAATCCGGGCAACCAGCCAACTGACAGCCGAGGTCTTCGGACCTCGGCTTTTTTCTCAGCGGCGTTCGAGAAGAGTATTCAACCAGCGGGCGAGGAGAAGCTTCTGCTCCGGCTTCCCTTCCGATCCAGAATCCGCCAGCGAAGCCAACTGGTGCGCCAGCATCTTCACCGCAACTTCCCGCGGCCAGTAAGCCGCGTCCCCAGGCAGAATCAACTCCCAACCATCGCTGCCGGCGCGGCGCATCATGAAGCGTTGTGTGTCGCGAGGCTTAGCCGACCGCGCATCTATCGCCTTCAACCCAACCAGGCCGTGAAAGTGAATTTGCGCCCAGCCAATATCGCCCTTCACGTGGACCTTTTGCACATCGAAGTGGTCGAAGGCAGCGACCGACTGGCTGACATCCAGTTGGGGCTTCGACGTCGAACTCTCTGCGGGTGTCTGGAAGTATTCTGCGAGTGCAGCCTTAATCAGATTGGCCTTTGGATGAGAGAACATCACCGCAGCAGGTACCGGCGTCAGGCTCGGCGGCACTCCCGCAGGCGTGACCGAGTCGTCATTCGAGTCCTCCGAGTCGAGCGGTGTCGAATTTGACGCCGAATTTAACGTACCGGTGTCACGCTCCGACGAGCTCAACCCTGCGGGCTTCAGCCCCGCCGTGCGTCGAGCAGCCAGCACCTGCGACGGCCGCGCCTTGATATATCGAAAAAATCTCGGCCGTCCGCGGCCCTTCCAATAGACCGAGTCATACGGCTGCACGCCAAATCCGGAACGCAACGCACTATAGAACGTGTGTTGCGCCGGATTCACCACAATGCCCGCATGCCCCGGCCAAACGATCAGGTCGCCCGCCTGCGGCTGCCACACGCGCTGGAAAGCGTCGTCGCCGGCGTAGAGATCACGCGAGCTTTCATACTTGTAGGGAAATCCCGCCTTCTCGTAGATGACATGCACAAGGTGCGAGCAATCGGAACTCTGCGCCGATTTGTGGCGAGTCTCGAGCGCGGCGCCGAGCACGGCCAGGCCATCGCTGTCATCGAGCAGTCGGGCGTTGGTTCCCGGCTTGGCAGACTGCACGTTCGAATGCGACGTCGCCTTCACGGCGGGCTTGCTTTGAGCGCACACCACCACCGCGCCCATCGCCAGCCATCCCGCGAACGTCGTCCGCAGCCCCATAAATCCTTTGTATCTCGCGCCTTCACTACCGCACAGGTCACCGTGGTCCAATGGCGGCGAGTATAGTCTCTCGACCTTCGGATGCACCATTGGACGCAAACGGATGGTCCGATTTCCGCTCGCAAAACCGCTTCCAGCACGGCTTTGCGCCATATCCTTCCAAGCCAACGCCGGGGCGATCCGAATTCCAGCGCCTGGCCACCCTGAATCCGACGTTACCGTTAAGTCATCTATTCGCCATGCATTCTGATTTCAATCCTGATTTTGTTTCGTCGCTCGAGGACACTTCCGGGCTACGCCATGCTGCGGCCGCTAACAATGTTCCCGACGACGGAGTTCTGCTCGATGCGTACTCGCAGGCGGTGACGCGCGCGGTCGAAAGGGTCAGCCCGTCTGTTGTGAATATTGAAGTGCATCAATCTGTACGTGCCCGCCGGAGTGCCGAGCCCCAGGAGCGCCGCGGCGGAGGTTCGGGATTCATCTTCACACCCGATGGCCTGATCCTCACCAACAGCCACGTCGTGCACGACGCCGCTCGTATCGAAGTCACGGTGGCCGACGGCCGCAAGCTGCCGGCCCGTACCATCGGCGACGATCCCGCTACCGATCTGGCGGTCATTCAGATCGACGGATCGGGACTAGTGGCAGCCACGCTCGGTGATTCGCAAGCGCTGCGCGTCGGCCAACTCGTGATGGCTATAGGCAGCCCCTACGGATTCCAGTCGACTGTCACGGCCGGCGTGGTAAGCGCGCTAGGCCGATCGCTGCGCTCGTATTCCGGTCGCCTGATCGAAGATGTGATTCAGACCGATGCCTCCCTGAACCCCGGCAACTCAGGGGGACCGTTGGTTGCGTCCGACGGCCGAGTCGTGGGCGTTAACACGGCAACCATTCTGCCGGCGCAAGGCATTTGTTTCGCGATCGGAATCAATACGGCAAAGTTCGTCGCCAGCCGCCTGCTGCGCGACGGCCGTATCCGGCGCAGCTACATCGGTGTCTCCGCCCAGACTGCGCCCATTCACCGCCGCCTGGTGCGCTACTACGACTTAGCCAAAGAGACAGGCGTGATCGTGCTCTCGACCGAACCCAACAGCCCTGCGCAACGGGCAAGCTTGCGGGAAGCCGACGTCATCGTAGCTCTCGATGGCCAACCTGTCGCCGGTGTCGACGACCTGCACCGCGCGCTCAGCGACGCACGGGCGGGAACGCGTTCAGAGCTGACTATTCTCCGCGGTACCGGCCGCCTGCAAATTGGTATTACTCCGGAAGAAGCTCAGTAATAGGCGAATGAGACGCATCACCAAGGTCTGAGTTCGCCCAGCGGTTGCTTACCAGATACTGGCTTGTCTCACTGGTAGCTCTGCGGGCATGGGAGGGTTGCCGTCGGTGATCCTTCCTCGAGATCGTTCATCAACGCTGAGTTAACCAGCCCGCCTGATTGAAAGTGCTTCCACTGCCACAGGCCGAAGCCCTTAGCCAGGAAAAATTGTTCCTCGTCTACGCAGTTCTGGAACTGCTGTCGCAGTGATATCGATAGTGAACGACGCGAGACGATTGCTCTCCGACGTTGCCGCCCACGTCCGTGGAAACGGGGGCATCAACACTTGTGGTCGCGTTCGCCAGATTGCTGGATTTGTAGGGAGCACAAGAAGCGAAGTACTGAAAACTCGTATCAGAGATTTGGATCTCGGCACCTGCCGCGCCAGGAGCAACGCAACGGGGAGCGATCGGCAGGTCGTGGTTAAATCTTTTGAAAGTAGTGTTGTCATTCCAGGTCAGTTCAGTCGAGCGAATGTAAACGTTGGTCCCATCGAAAGCTTTCACGTCAAAACCGTGAGCACCGGCGCTCTTCAGCCAGAACCAATATCCGCTGGCTCCGAAATCTTCGTTGGGAAAAACTTCCGTGTAGATGGAGTTGGGCACCCCCTTCATGAATTGAGTGGCGCGAGCCTGCTGGTTCATGGCGAAGTACCGCATGACGTCCTCCTGGCCCGCAGGACAAGAGAAGCTGTTTGGACTCGGAGCCGGCGCGCCCGTGCTATTCCCAGCAGACGAGGCCCCTCCTCCGCACGCAGCCATCCCCACCAGAACCAGGACAACCACTGTGGAAAGAAATACGCGACGGACCGGCATAGTGCTCCCCTACCCATTGGTAAGATGCCGCCGAAGCGGATGCCGGTTTCAAACCCGGCCGCGTACCAGGAGTTTGTACGCCAACTCAGGTAGCACGAACCTACCCCGTGACCGATTCTGTTGTTCATCGTGCCATCTGCCATTGACCCGGCCAGAATTCCGCAGTACGCTCCGCGCATGTTGCCACAGCTACGCGTCGCGTCGCCCTGTCTCGCCGACTGGGACAAGATGGTCGGGGATGACCGCGTCCGGTATTGCGATCAGTGCAAGCTCAGCGTCTACAACTTCTCCGCTATGTCGTCGTCCGAGATCGAGCAGCTGCTGTCGCGGCGCACAGGCCGCGTCTGTGGACGCCTGTACCAGCGCTCTGACGGAACGATCCTCACGAAAGACTGCCCGGTGGGATTCCTCGTCAAGGTGAGTTACGCTTCTCGAATAGCCGGGGCGGCGCTCGCCGCGATGATGAGCGCGGTGTCGGCATCAGCTCAGAGCCCAAGCGAAAGCCTGTCATCAATTCAATCTGTAGCCGGCACCGCTGGTGTAAAGTTAACGATCGTTGATGCAACCGGTGCTGTCATCCCCAGAGCCTCAATTGTCATTTCCGATCAGACGGGCGCTCGCGTCTTGCATGGGCAAAGCGACGAGTTCGGAACCTACAAGACGCTCGACCTTAAGTCTGGTTCGTGGAAAATCACCGTTTATGAGTCAGGCTTCGCGCGGCAAGAGATGAGCATTACCTTGCGCGATCAAGAGATTCTTCAATCGATAGTAACTCTGCAGGTTGCAATTATGGGAGAGGTGATCGAGGTCGAAGTTGCGACGCCTGCACAATCCGCGTATCCGATGCCAAACCCCATCTTTTCAAACCGGAGAGCGACAACTGCCCCAGCTCCAGCAAAGCCCTCTCGCAATCCCGTCTCCCGCCTACTCCGCAAGCTGCACTTCTAGCGCTTCGGGCAAAGATGCCTGACTTCTCCCACTCCACCGGCTCAACCGGCCCCACAATAAAAACCCACCCCAGCGCTCCCATCCCCAAGACCAAAGAGACGATCAAAACCGGCCAGAAAAAGTGCCCGGTGCGGTCCAGCAGAAGCCCAGTGACCGCCGGGGCCACCACTCCTGAGGAATTGCCAAAGAACAACTGCAACCCACACCATCGCCCTACCGCGTGCGGCCCCGCCAGCCGCTGAGTAATCGCCCACAGATTGGAAGAACTCAGCCCGAACGAAACACCTGAAAGCATAAGGAACACGATCGACCAGTTGCCGATTGCCACCACCGAAGCCAACAGAAAACTCCCCGCCCCCACATTCCCACACACCATGAACGTCTTGCGCACCAGCGTGGGCGTTCCGCCAGATCGAATCCAGCGATCCGACAGCCATCCACACAGACTTGCAGAGAGTGCAGCCGCCAGAAAGAATCCGCCGCCCACCTTGGCCATCTCGATCGTGGAGAAGCCCCGCTCCCGCTGCAGGTAGTAGGGCAGCCACGTCACCATGAAATAAAGATAGTAGTTGCCGCAAAACAGACAGAGCCACGAGCCCCACGCAGAGCGCTGCTGGATGATTTCCCACATCCCGGGGCCTCCGGTCTTGTGCGATAGCGACGCGGGATCCGTCGCCGGCATCCAGCGCAGCCACGGCAGCAGCCACAACAGGCACAGCGAACCAAGCGCCACAAAGAACGGACGCCAACCATAGTGCGCAACCAGCGTGCCCCCAAATAACAGGCCAAAGCTGGGACCGAGCGCCAAGCCCGCGGCGATGATTGAGTTCGCCAACCCGCGCCGTCCCTCCGGACAATGCAGCGCCAGAATCTTCGAGTATCCCGGATAAGCCACAGACTCCCCGATGCCCAGCACCACCCGCACCAGCGTCAACAGCACGAGTGAATGAACGAGGCCAGTGACCGCGGTCGCACTCGACCACAAGAAGAAGCCCGCTGCAAATACCCACTTCACGTCGAAGCGGTCAACCAGCCATCCGGAGAGAATCTGGCACGTGGAGTAGGTCCAGAAGAAAGCGGAGAGCAGTATGCCGAGCTGCGAAGCCGAGATGCCAAGCTCGTCTTTGATGAAGGGCGCCGCGATCGAAAGATTGCTGCGGTCGATGTAGTTAATGAAGACGGAAAGAAACAGCAACACCAGCACGCGAGAGAAGGCCGGCGAGAGCCGCGAATTTTCAGTTGTCGGAGGCACAGGGTTGGCGGGGTGGGTCATTGTGCATCGGGCAGGCCTGGATTGCAAGGAATCAAAATGCAACCCCTACCACGGAGGGGCAGAGGCACGGAGCAATTTGTAATCGGGTAATTTTGTAATTTGGTAATTTAAAAACCCAAAATCCCACAATCGCTCGGAAAAAGAAATCATCATCACAGGGTTAGAGGACAAACAAGAGATCGCTGGGACTTTGCCTAAAGAATTCGAATCGCTGGAACTGCTGTGGTCCGTTGAATCTCAAATTACAAATTACCCGATTGCCAAATTACAAATCCTCTCTGTACCTCCGTGTTAGGTTTTGCTTTTTTGACAAATTCACAAGTTTCAAAACACGCGGTTCACCTGTCATTGCCAACTCTCAGACCGTATGTTAGCGTCTTGAATCAGAAGGGGATAGCGTTGCAGGCGACAATTCCCGCCGGACTGGATCGCAAGGAAGCCGAGTTATACCGCCAGCTTGATCCAGAACGGCTCCCAAAACACATCGCCATCATCATGGACGGCAACGGACGCTGGGCGCGCCGCCGCCATATGCCGCGCATTGCCGGACACCGCGCCGGAGTTGCCGCCGTGCGTTCCACGGTCGAGACCGCCGCGCGTATCCACATCCCTGCCCTCACGCTCTACGCCTTTTCTGAAGAAAACTGGAAGAAGCGTCCGAAGAGCGAAGTCGATTTCCTCATGCGCTTGCTCAGCCGGTATCTGCGGCTCGAAGTTCCTACGCTGAACAAGAACAACATCCGATTGGAATATATCGGCCGGCAGCAGGAACTACCCGAGTCGGTGCAGGTACGAATGGAAGGCGCGCGCCAGGCGACAGCAAAAAACACCGGCATGGTCCTGACGCTAGCGCTGAACTACAGTGCGCGCTCCGAACTGGTGGACGCGTTCCGCTCGCTAGCACAGGCGGCCGCGAGCAACGGCGGCCTCGACCATATGGAGGTCGACGAAGAAACCATCGCGAGCCATCTCTACACGAAGCACTTACCCGATCCCGATCTGGTGGTGCGCACGAGCGGCGAAATGCGTTTGAGCAATTTTCTGCTCTGGCAGCTGGCTTACGCCGAGATCTACGTTACGGCCACGCTGTGGCCCGATTTCCGCGGGCATCACTTGATCGAAGGCATCGCCGAGTACCAGAAGCGCGAACGCCGCTACGGTGGCCTGAACGAAGATCACTCGCATCACCACGGCACCAAAGCGGCAAAGGGATAGAGTCGTTGTCGCACAAGTCACAAACACAGCTAAACCATCGGAACCTCGTGCGCTTGGTGATGTAGAAGTCGTTGCAGGGAATCCTTCAATGCAATCGAAAAATGACTGATGACGATCGAGACGTGTTGCTTTTTCTCTGTGCCTCTGTGACTCTGTGGTGAAAAATTCCTTAGCAAGGATTCAGAAGAGTCCCCTTGATTAAGCGCATCGCGACAGCTCTAGTCCTCATCCCGATTGTCTTACTGCTGGTGCTGCGGGCGCCCGTGCCGGTGGTGGCGGCGGTCACCGCCATCGTTGCGCTGTTGACTGTGCAGGAGTTCCTGAAGCTCACCGAATCCTACGGCGTCTCTCCGCTGCACAAGCCAACTTATGGGGTGGTGGTCTTGTTCTTCGTGCTGCTCATGTTCAACGCGGGCCAGCAGAAGCCGCTGCTCTCCACCGACATCTTCGGAGTCGCCGCCGCTTTCGCCGCCGCAATTGCAACGTTCGTTTTCCTGACGATTGCCATGCGCCGCGACGATCTTGCAACCGGATATCCCGCGGCGGCTGCCTCCGCCTTTGGATTCGCTTACATCGCTTTGCCGCTCGCCATGCTGGTGCAACTTCGACAGCAGTGGGCCGGCGCTTTTCTGATTCTGTACCTCTTGCTGGTCGTCTGGTCGGGCGACATCTTCGCCTACTTTGTCGGCAAAGCGATTGGTCGCCACCCGATGGCGCCGCGCATCAGTCCGAAAAAAACCTGGGAGGGAGCCATCGCCTCGCTGATCGCAAGCATGGCAATTGGCGGGACGCTCTTCTACTACTCTTCGCAGGTGAGCACGACGTTTCTCCAATGGGGACTGATTCAGCGCCGCGATGGCATGTTCGGTCTCGAGAAACCGGCGCTCGTTCCGATTCTCTTGCTGACTGCCATCCTGAACATCGCCGCCCAGCTCGGAGACCTGGTCGAATCTCTGATCAAGCGCGGAGCAGGTGTCAAAGACTCCGGCGCGATTCTCCCCGGCCACGGCGGCATGCTCGACCGCATGGACGCCTTGCTCTTCGCCGCCCCCGTGCTGTGGGTCTGGGCCGCATGGAGAGTCACGCAATAAAAAGTAGCGCCGGCGTCCCGCCGGTAGTCGCGAGGCCGTCCCGGCCTCGCCCAAGCACGAACTCATTCGCATTGAGTAATTGGGGAATTTGGTAATTGGGCAATTTCCGAGGGATTCCAGGTTAGTCGTAAGTGGAGATTCGACAATGGGTGTCGACATTCACTGGGTTTCGGGCCCATGGCAAGGAAAGCTGTGCATCGGCCCTCGACCGCGCGGCGACGATTGGCTGGATGACGACATCGCTCGCTTGCGGCGAAGGCATCGACGCAATTCTCTCGCTTCTAACCAGGGAGGAGGAAAGAAGCCTCGGCTTACTGAACGAAGCTACCGTCGCCAAAACCCACGAAATAAAGTTCGTCTCGTTTCCGATTCCAGATATGCAGGTCCCTTCTTCGAGCGAACGAGTCTCGAAAGTGATTGCCACAGTTAGTGCGGAACTCTCCGAAGGACGGAACGTCTTCATACACTGTCGTCAGGGGATCGGACGAACCGGCCTCATATCAGCCTGTCTCTTGCTGAAAAGCGGTTGGACTGCGCAAAACGCGATGGAGCACCTCAGCGCAGCCCGAGGTCTGCCGGTCCCGGAAACCGACGAACAACGCCGCTGGATCCACAACTACGCCTCACGTCAGCGCTCTGATTGAGCGATCGGGACTACGCCTCTGCCCCACACGATCAGACTCTCCAATCACAAATTGCAAATTACCAATTACAAATCTCAACATCCCAATTACCAACCTTCCCAATTCCCCAATTTCTCGACCCTCTGTAACGCACCGGCTTCCCATAGCACGATCGGGTAGCTGGCACGCTCCCCGGCTCCCGCGTAAGATAAAGATTCCCATGCGACGCATCGCCATTCTGGGTTCCACCGGCTCCATTGGCCGGAGCACTCTCAGCGTCGCCGAATCCTATCCCGATAGATTCCAGGTCGTCGCACTCGCCGCCGGATCAAACATTGGCGCCGCCTTCGACCAAGCCGTGCGCTGGAAGCCCCGGCTTCTCTCGGTAGCTCGCGAAGCAGACGCCGACACACTCCGTAGCAAGCTGAAAGCGAAGGGTCTCCACCAGGACGTAGAAGTCGTCCACGGCTCCGCTGGAAATGTCCAAGTCGCAACCCATCCCGAAGTCGATTTCGTAGTCAGCGCGATCGTGGGCGTGGCCGGCCTCGAAGCCACCTACGAAGCCGTAAAAGCCGGAAAGTCTGTCGGCCTGGCGAACAAGGAATGTCTGGTAGCCGCCGGCGAGCTGATCACCGCCGAAGCCCGCAAGCAAGGCAAGCCGCTGCTTCCGATCGACAGTGAACACAATGCCGTGCATCAGTGCATGCGGGGCGGCCGGATGGAAGAAGTCCAGCGCATCTGGCTTACGGCCTCGGGCGGGCCGTTCCTGAAAACGCCGAAATCAGAGTTTCCCTCGATTACGATCGACCAAGCCCTAAATCATCCTACGTGGAAGATGGGGAAACGGATCACCATCGACTCGGCTACATTAATGAACAAGGGCTTTGAGGTAATCGAGGCCTGCCGTCTGTTCCACGTACCTCCGAGTCAGGTGGAAGTCATTGTCCACCCACAGTCTACGATCCATTCCATGGTCGAGTTCATCGATGGCAGCATACTTGCTCAGTTCTCGGTGACCGATATGCGGCTCCCCATCCTCTACGCCCTGACCTATCCCGAGCGGATTCAATCAGATCTCCGCTTCCCGGTCATGGACTTAAGGCAGCTGGACTTCTACCCGCCCGACATGCAGAAATTTAGGTGTCTGGGGCTGGCCTATGAAGCGGCCGAGGCGGGCGGGGCGAAACCCGTTGCGCTAAACGCCGCCGACGAGGTTGCCGTCGCCGCTTTTCTGGATGGTCAAATTCGCTTCGATGAAATTCCCAGGATTATCGAAGACGTGCTTTCTGCAACAAAAACTGGGAAAATGGAATCTATTAATCAGGTGCTAGCGACAGACCTGGAAGCGCGACGCGTTGCTCAAGAACGCGTAGACGAAGTTCGCGGTAGGTCCCCCATGCCGCACGCCGCTTCCGTTTCCTGTCAGGGGGAGTAATCAAGAATTTATGGCGCATTTTTTGCTAACCGCGGTGACGATGGCGATTGTCCTGGGCGTAATGATCCTCATTCACGAATGGGGACATTATGCGGCGGCCAAATTTTTTAAGGTTCGCGTGGAAGTTTTCTCGATTGGCTTCGGCAAACGCCTGCTCGGCTTCCGCCGGGGTGAAACCGACTATCGCATCAGCGCCATTCCCCTGGGCGGCTACGTGAAGATGTCGGGCGAGAATCCCATGGACGAGCGCACGGGCGATCCGGGCGAATTCCTCTCGCATCCGCGCTGGCAGCGCTTCGTCATTGCCATCGCCGGCCCGTTCATGAACATCGTGCTCGCCGTTGGCCTGCTGACCCTGGTTTACATGGTGCATTACGAGTACCCGGCATTCGTCGACCAGCCGGGCGTGATCGCCTATGTGAAACCGGCCTCCGCCGCGGCCGAGATCGGACTGCAAGCCGGCGACCGCGTTGTTCGCATCGCAGGAATTGAAAATCCCACGTGGGAACAGATCGGCCTGAAAGTCATGCTGAGCCCCAATGAGGGCCTGCCGGTGACGATCAACCGCAATGGCAAGATCCTCGAGAAGACAATCGTCCCGAAACCCATCACAACCAATGAGGTCGGCTCTGCAGGCTGGAGCCCGCGGCAGGGCATCATCGTCGCAGATGTGGATGCCGGTATGCCTGCCGCCAAAGCCGGACTGAAAGAAGGCGATGAAATCGTCGGTGTGAATGGCAAAACGGTGGGCGTAATTGACTCGCTGATCGACACTCTGCAGGAAACCAAAGATCAAGTCGTTGACGTCGATGTGATGCGCGACGGAAAACAGCTCACCTTCAAGCTGCAGCCCGTCCTCGCCGACGCGGAAGACAAAACGAAGCGTTACCGCGTCGGCTTCGAAAGCACGGCGCGCATGAAAGTCGGACAACTCCCGCTAATTCCGGCCTTCCAACGCTCGCTCGAAGACAACCGGCGCTACTCGCTGGTCTTGCTCGAACTCATCCAGAAAATGGCGCAGGCAAAAGTTTCTATGCGCCAGGTAGAAGGTCCTATTGGCATCGGCAGCGCCATCGGCCACGCCGTCACCGAAAAGGGCTGGACACCGCTATTGGGATTGACCGCGGGCATCAGCCTGAACCTCGGCATCTTCAACCTGCTGCCTATTCCAATTCTCGACGGCGGCGTGATTCTCTTGCTGCTGATTGAAGGCTTAATGCGGCGCGACATCAGCTTGCAGATCAAAGAACGCATTTACCAGGCAGCGTTCGTATTCCTGGTGCTATTCGCAGTGACGGTCATCTACAACGACATCGCCAAGCGCTGGCCGCTGGGCAGCTGAAATTTAACGGCCTTAACCACAGAGGACACTGAGCGGCACAGAGGAAGATCAATCCTTTGTGTGACTCCTTGTCCTTTATGGTTGTCTCTGAGCGTCATCCACCCGCAGACAGTTACAAAGTCCCGAAGGGACGATTGAAAATAGCCCGGCGCTTCAGCGCCGGGGCCATGGCCGAACCGTGTGGCGGTCCTGGAAGGACGATTGAAAGGCCTGCAAGATTTCAACCGTCCCTACGGGACGGGGTTCACTGCGCCGCCATTTCCCCGCCACTGAAGTGGCGGGCTATTCTCAGCCGCGTTCCGGGCGGAACCCACCACCCGCAGCGTGTTAAAATAGACCTTCCCATGGCTCAAATCCAACGTAGAAAGACAGTTACAGCAACCATCGGTGGTGTCCTCGTAGGCAGCGATGCACCGGTCGTTGTGCAGTCCATGACCAACACCGACACGGCCGACATCCCCTCGACCGTAAAGCAGGTTGCCGCCCTCGCCCGCGCCGGCTCCGAACTGGTACGCGTTACCGTCAACAACGAAGAAGCAGCCGCCGCCGTCGCCCCAATCGTCGAGGAACTCGACAAGCAAGGCATCCGCGTTCCCATCATCGGCGACTTCCACTACAACGGCCACCTGCTGCTGACGAAGTATCCCGAATGCGCTCGCGCGCTCGCCAAGTACCGCATCAATCCCGGCAACGTCAGCGTGGGCCGCAAGAACGACGACAACTTCCGCACCATGATCGAAGTCGCCGTCAAGAATCAGAAGCCGGTCCGCATCGGCGTGAACTGGGGATCGCTCGACAGCGCCCTGCTCACCAAAATGATGGACGAGAATTCCCTGCTCCCCGAGCCCAAAGACGCCCGTGAAGTCACCATGGAAGCCATGGTCGTCAGCGCCCTGAACTCCGCCGCGCTCGCCGAAAAATACGGCCTGCGTTCCGACCAGATCATCCTGAGCGCGAAAGTCAGCGGCGTGCAAGACCTGATCGATGTCTACCGCTCGCTCGCCGCACGTTGCAACTATCCGCTGCACCTCGGCCTGACCGAAGCCGGCATGGGCGCAAAAGGCATCGTAGCCTCCGCCGCCGCGCTGGGAGTAGTTCTCCAGGAAGGTATAGGAGACACGATCCGCGTCTCACTAACACCCGCGCCCGGCGGAGACCGCACCGAAGAAGTCCGAGTCGGCCAGCAGATCCTGCAGTCGCTCGGGATCCGCAGCTTTACCCCGCAAGTCACCGCATGCCCGGGTTGCGGCCGCACCACCAGCACCTTCTTCCAGGAAATGGCCGAGCAGATCCAGACCTACCTGCGCGAGCAAATGCCGGCCTGGAAAGACCGCTATACCGGCGTAGAAGAAATGAAAGTCGCGGTGATGGGCTGCGTGGTCAACGGCCCCGGCGAATCCAAACACGCCAGTCTCGGTATCTCGCTACCCGGAACGTTCGAAGAACCGAAAGCCCCGGTCTACGTTGATGGCCGCCTATTCACCACACTCAAGGGCGACAAGATCGTGCCCGAGTTCATCGCCATTCTGGATGAATACGTCGAGTCGCACTATGCAGCCAAGGTGGAAGTAGTCGCGAAGTAGAACAACAATCCAACAAGCCTCTCAGCTCCTCACACGCCGAGTGATGTGAAAGATTGAACTGTTAGGTCCGCATATAGCGTCGGGAGTGGGATTGCGAGGTTGGTTCCAAAGTAAACCGAAAAAGCCTGAGATAAGGGACTCTCTTTTCGGTGACCTTCCTTGGACGCGGTGGGTGGGGGCACCCGCAGAAGCGTTGACGCTGGAACCCTGGTCGTCGTTTGCTCGTGCTCGCCAATCCATTGAAGCGGGCGACAAGCAGGGAGCGATTTCCACACTACAAGGCATTTTGGCAACGCCGAACTTAGAATCGCGACACTATTTGCAGGCCTTCAGCGCTCTTCGACAGCTTGGTGTTGATGCCCCTTCCCAACACGCAAAGGACGTATTGGGCGTGGTAGTTGAAGTGGGAGTGGACAAAGGTCTGGATTTGGTTGCCGCCTATGCGGATCACCATGCGCGGTACTTCAACTACAGTGGCGCCGCTGTGGTCTGGGAGAGACCAGACGCGCGGCTCGACGCCGCTATCGATCACTTATTGAGCACTGCTGGTCCCTTAGCCCAAGCGATCGGTTCATGGAAGGGGGAAAGACCACCGGCGCCTCGAAGCGGCCGTGCTAGAGTAAATGTTCTGATGCCCGTCGGCCTCCACTTTGGAGAGGGCCCGCTTGACGCTCTTGCGAAAGACCGCATGGGCGGACCAGTGATTACGGCGGCGTTCCAGCTCATGCAGGAACTCATAAAGCTGACAAAGAAATAGGACTCCGACGCCCGAGCCGCGTATTGCAACCCTCGGCTCCCACGGACCGTGACATGAAACTCCCTGCCCTCCACCCCTGCAAATTTCCTACGTCCAGTGCGCGGACAATCATTTAACAATTTCAAGACAACCGCGCGGAATCTCAACCTAACCTGGGCTACTCCAATGTTCCATACGACCGAAGCGGCCTTCGTAAGGAGTCGCTGGTTTGGAGAACAGGTATGTGGATGAGGTCATGCGCAATTTGTAAAGCCCTACTGAAAAAGCTGAGTCTGAGCGATTTCGTACGCTGTCAGTGCGGATGGGAGTGGCAGGGGCATACCGATCGAAAGCGGAGTGCGACTCAGTAAACAGTCCGTTGGAATTCCAAGGGAGAAGGCAGGCGGACCGTGGCCGGGTGCCGCAGGTGGTTCATCGGTTGCACTCTTCGCTCCCGATCATTGATGAACGAGTTCGCTGAAGCAGCTGAATCCTGCTCAGGACGTTCCGCACCATGCGGTCGCAGCGTGCTCCCATAAAAGAGAATGCGCGTGTGCGGCCGCCCACGGCCCGGGCATACAGTTCTTTGCGCAGCATTGCACGGCCGCGGTGTAGACGCACCTTCACATTGTCTTCGGTTAACTCGAGTGCGATTGCGGTTTCTGTCGTACTCATTTCTTCGATGTCGCGCATCATCAGAACAGTGCGATAGGCCGCCGGCAACGACAAGATGGCATCTTCCAACAGGTGTCCCATCTCTGTGTTGGAAGCCTGTTGCTCTGGGCTGTCTCCCTCAGAAACCAGAATCTCTTCCGCTTCGTTTGGGGCCATCGCTTCCAGTTCCTGCAAGCGGCCGCGATCGCGCATGCGGCCGAGCGCCTCATGCACAGCGATCTTGGTCAGCCAGGCCGCGAACCGGGAACGGGCTGCGAACTGCCCGAGGTGTTCGTAAGCGCGAACGTAGGTATCCTGCATGACGTCTTCAGCCTCGGCATCGTTTCGCAAAATCGCCCTGGCCACGCGATACAGGCGCTGGTTGTAACGCCGCATGATGATTTCGTAGAGTTCGGTTTCGCCGGCAAGGACCCGCGCCGCAATCTCTTCGTCCGTCCAACTCTCCGCTTTCGCCTGATCAACGATCACTGTGGCTGCCATGGTTCGCCCTCTATCAATAGAGTGTTCCGGCCTGCGATTGGTTACAGTGTGGCACCGATTTACTGAATTTTTCAGCAAGCTTCCACGGAGACAATTCTTTTTACACGCTTTTCACCTTCCTCACTGTAACTGCGCGGTCGCTGCTCAGCTCATTGCCTCGTGTGGAGGAAATCACAATGAGCCGGGTTCGAATTATGCTGCTTACTCTTTTCGCTCTGACTGGAACTCTTTTCAGCATTCTGCTGCAACGTTCGCAAACCGTCTCTGCTTCCGAAGACCCCTATCGTGACCGCGCAGTGGATCGTCATGCCCTCCGTATGCTTGACCGTGGCCGCAACACATTTCGCTACGACACCTTCGGAGACGAGGACTTCTGGGGTGGCACGCTCCAGATTCACAAGGCAATTGAAGGACAGAAGCTTGGCGGGATAGGCCCCGGCGTAGATCCCGCAACCGCGCTCGCTGTGGGTCTAAAAGTGGACGAAGATGCGCTGCCCGACTCCGTCATCCGTTCTCTCCAGGGAGGAAATATCAACCTTAAGGATCCGGCCGTCACGGTCGCATTGCTGAAGCTAAACGCGGTTGTGGGACTTACCGGGTTCTTCGATCATTCGGGCAATTTAAAGTCTGTCGGCATCCAATGTGCGATCTGCCATTCGACTGTCGATAATTCGCTGGCTCCTGGTATCGGTCATCGACTGGACGGCTGGGCGAACCGCGACCTCAACGTAGGCGCGATCGTAAATCTTTCGCCTGATCTCAGCAGCGTTGCCAAGTTGTTGAGTGTGGACCAGGCCACGGTTCGCACAGTTCTGATGAGTTGGGGGCCAGGCAAATTCGACGCTGAACTCTTCATGGATGGAAAGGCATTCAACGGCAACAAGTCGGCTGCGACGCTGATTCCGCCGGCATTTGGCCTGGCAGGGGTCAACCTGCATACCTGGACAGGGTGGGGTTCAGTGACCCACTGGAATGCTTTTGTCGCAAACCTTGAGATGCACGGCAAGGGCACTTTCTTCGACCCGCGCTTGGCCGACGCTACCCGCTTCCCAATCGCTGCGCAGAACGGATTCGATAACGTCCGCAGTGACGTGGATTTGATCACTCCGAAACTTTCCGACTTGCATTTCTACCAGCTCGCGCTCGCCGCTCCGGCCCCTCCTCCGAACAGTTATGACCACGCTGCGGCACGCCGCGGCAAGTCAGTCTTCAACAGCCACGCTCAATGTTCCACTTGCCACGTTCCACCTCTTTTCACCGAACCGGGCTGGAACATGCACACCGCCAGCGAGATCGGAGTTGATGATTTTCAAGCCTCCCGAGCGCCCGATGATCGCTATCGCACTTCTCCGTTGAAAGGCCTGTGGACTCACACCAAAGGCGGTTTCTATCACGACGGGCGTTTCGCAAGCTTGCTGGACGTGGTCAACCACTATGACAACTTCAAATCTCTGCATTTGACTGATCAGGAAAAGGAGGATCTGGTTGAGTACTTGAAATCGCTGTAAGACTGGGATGGCCTCTCGCGTGCACTCCTCTGCGTCCAGTGCTAAAGTACCCCAAACCGTCTCACCTCGAATTCTCAACTGGGTTTGTCGTTAGCACGCGGTAGGAACTACTGCAACGAAGTGTCAACCGCTGATCAGCAAGCCCTCATATCAACGCCTGACAGACACACAGGAGACTACCGATGGATACCATTACAGTAAAAGACGGCACGCAGATTTTCTACAAGGACTGGGGCACTGGCCAGCCTCTCTTTTTTCATCACGGTTGGCCGCTCTCTGCGGATGACTGGGATGGACAGATGATGTTCTTCCTCGAGCGCGGATACCGCGTCATCGCTCATGATCGGCGCGGGCACGGCCGCTCTACCCAGACAACGACCGGAAACGAGATGGATACGTACGCGGCGGATGTGGACGAATTAGTGCAGAAGCTCAATCTGAGAAACGCCATCCACATTGGCCATTCCACCGGAGGCGGCGAGGTCGCGCGTTATGTTGCCCGCCACGGCAAAGGACGCGTCGCTGCGGCAATCCTTGTCAGTGCCGTTCCTCCGGTCCTGGTCAAGTCCGACAAAAATCCTGGCGGAACGCCGATAGAGATCTTCGACCAGATTCGCGCGGCCACTGCCTACCATCGAGCGCAGTACTACCAGGACTTTACTCTTCCCTTCTACGGCTATAACCGTCCGGGCGCAAAGATCTCTCAAGGTATCAGAGACAATTGGTGGAGACAGGCCATGATGGGCGGGATCAAGGCCCAGTACGACTGCATCAAAGCCTTCTCTGAAACAGACTTTACCGAAGATCTCAAGCGAATCGACGTGCCTGCGCTCGTCATGCACGGCGAAGACGACCAGATTGTTCCCTTCGCCAACTCGGGCCCACTGTCGGCGAAGCTGCTGAAAAATGCGCGTACCAAGTTCTATCCCGGATTCCCGCACGGTATGCCAGCCACGAACGCGGATCAGATCAACGCAGATATCCTCGACTTCGTCTCAGGGCTTAGAGCCGCAGCCGCACCTGCTGCTTGAATCTTGAGAGGAAGCTCACTAACTTCTAAAAACTCTAATGGCCCACACATTCGAAGTACTCGAATATGTGGGCCAATCTTTTTTCTGATGTGCAGCCTACATCGTCAGTACCACCCGGAACTGCGCGTTGCCGCTCATCATGCGCGCGTACGCCTCCGCAGCTTTTTCGAGTGGATAGGTTTCGATCATGGGACGCACGCCGCTGAGTTCGGCAAAATTCAGTGTATCCTCAGAATCGGCGGGAGTTCCCGAAGCCCAACCTTGAATCGTCCGGCTTCCGAGAATGAGCTGGAGCGGTGTGACCTCAATCGGCTCGAAGGCCGCACCGATCACCATGAGTTCGCCGTTCGGCCCCAACCCGTCGATCAGCGCCGACATCGCCTTCGAGTTCGGAGCAGTCGCCAGAATTACTCGGGCTCCGCCCAGCTTCTGCAATGCCTCGGCGGCATTCGTTGCTTGACTGTCGATATAAACAGTCGCTCCGAGTTTCTTTGCGAGAGCTCCATTCTCGGGACCGCGCCCAATCGCTGCCACCTTGTAACCAAATTTGTTCGCGAATTGAATGCCCAGGTGGCCAAGCCCGCCGACCCCTTGCACGGCAACCAGGTCGCCGGGTAGCGCGCCGCTGTGCCGCAGCCCGTTGTAAGTGGTGATGCCAGCGCAGAGCAGCGGCGCAGCTTCGACGTCCTTGAGACCGTCGGGGATCGGCACTAGTGCCTCCACAGGAGCCACCATATATTGCTGGTATCCCCCGTCATAATGAATGCCGCAGACTTTCAGGTTGCGGCAGTTTCGAAAATCACCGCGCCGGCATTCGCGGCAAGTGTTGTCCTGGCCGCCATGCCATCCGACGCCGACCCGTTGTCCTTCCTTCCACACGGAAACGCCCGCGCCCACTTCATCAATGATGCCCGCCACTTCGTGTCCCGGAATACGGGGATACTCAAGTCCAGGCCAGCCACCTTCTTTCGTGAGCACATCACTGTGGCAGACACCACAGGCCTGCACCTTTATGCGCACTTGTCCTGCGCCGGGCGCTTGAATCTCGCGCTCGACGATCTCGAAATCGCCACCGGGCTTAGAAACTTGCGCCACTTTATTTCGCGCTACCTCTGGTTTTGCAGCTACTCTCAACGTCGCCATGAATTTCTCCTATGAAGTTTCGGTTGAGCTTGGTGGAAAGATGGACGGGTATCTTTGCTCTGTGAGTTGATTCTTTCAACGAATGAAACGAGAGCTGAACAGGGCGGAACAGCACTCGAAACCGGCAGCGTGGCCGGTTATTTTGTAAGAACAAGTTTGCTCCCGGTCGGATGTTTCGGTCAAACAGGGAATCGGGACGCTGGATGCTGAGCCGACAGCACGGCGCTTGTGAAGGCAACCGTCCTGAGAGCCTGTCGCCTCATTTGATTTCCCCTGATCTGCGCAAATGCTTCTAATGATGGCCAGGTATGCGCCTGCCTCGCAGGCGCATCTGCGTTGAATCAACCCTCACGCCAGCAGCGACAGATTCGGATCTGCTGCCTCATGGTCGGGATCCGCAAACTTCCTCAACTCCGGATAGGTATTCAGTAATTCCGGCGGAGCCTTCACGCGCTGCCCGCTGAGCATCGACTTCAACTCGAGCGCGTTCACCCCGGCGCGTCCCTGAAAATGATTGTTCGTGATGACGTACGTGGTCTCCGCCTTCTCTGTAACCGATTCAATCTTGTCCTTCCATCCGCCCAGCTCGTCTTCGCTGTACAGATAGTTGTAGCGGTCGTTCCGGTCGTCGCTGTTGAACCAGTCTTTGTAGTTGCGGCCGTGCAGGCGCACGTAGCCGACCGCAGCCGTCACGTGCTCCGTAGGGGCGAGCGACCGCCCAAGCGTCGGCTGATCAATATTGCAGAACGCGACGTTCTGCCTCGCAAATAAAGCGAGGGTCTCAGCATTGTCCCAGCTATCGTGCCGGACCTCGACCACCCTTGGGTACTCGATGAACTGCCTCAGCAGCCGTTCCAGGTACTCGCGGTTGAGGCTGGTGTTCTTGAACGACACCGGAAACTGGATCAGCAGCGCGCCCAGCCTCCCTTCTCCGGCAATCGCGTCCAAGCCTTCGCGGGCCTTCGCCTCGTCCTCGTCCGTCGGCCGGATCGACGCTGCCGAGGTCGGCTCCATCACCGCCATGGGCGAATGCGTAAAGGACCGGTGCAGCTTCGCAGTAAAAACGAAATTCGGATTCCACGCCACCTTGCGCACCCACAGACGCGCCAGCTCCGGACGAATATGTCCGTAGAACGAGGTGTTGATCTCGACCACGTCAAAGAAATGCGCGAGGTATTCCAGTGCATGCACCTTCTTCCGTTGGACTTCCGCCGGATAGAAAACGCCCTCCCAGTCCTTATAAGACCAGCCGGCCGTACCAATACGAATGCGGGGCGCAGCTTTCATAGGAAATGGCGAAGTGGGCGGGAGAGGCTTTGCCTCCGAGGGTAGCACAAACACACGACGGGAGAGCGATCGGGGCCCGATTGCAAGGGGCCGCTGCCCGCGCAAATGCGGGAGCCGCCCATTCAGAAGAAATCCCTTGGACGTGCCGAAGGCAGTGACCGTTTCAGTCAAGATGCGCGCGGTCGAGAACGTCCGTGGCACCGAGAACTCGAAGCTGGCAACGGAGAACTGCTATTTGAAATACATCCAGGCTGCAACAGCCACTAAAACTACCGCAAGGATCCAGAGGGACGAATCGCTCATTCCAGTTTTCTTGGCCATGGCTAATCTTAACCTGATCTGCCCTTTCCCAGAAATGATGAGAAGCACTCGATAATGCCTGCCGAACCAAACTAGTCTAGAACGTGAGAGCCGGATGATATCAGGTCCAGCACGATCTCAACTGCCGTGCTCAGAAAGGATGTTACGTAGATGGTTCGTATCAGGGGGTGCCCTGAGGCGCGCCGTCCCAGGTTTCGAATAGATCGCCCCTTTTAAGCGCTGCCCTAGTACAACTCCAGCCCAATCCAGTACACCCCGCTAGGATACGTATCCGTCCGTGCGTAACAGGCCCCCACGGCCACGTTCTTGATGGCGCGATTCTCGATCAAATTGGTCGCGCTCGCCGGCAGAATTTCCGGATGCATGTTCGTATAGCTCACCATCGAATAGCGCTGCGCCAGTTCGCGCATCGACCGAGTGCCGAGCCGGTCCTGCTGCGCCATAGTGCAAACTGCCGGACGCAAGTCAGCGTCCGTAGCCCGCGTCAGGGCCGGCAGATGCGCCGCCCGGCGCGCGCGACTAATGGCTTCCGCGATCGCATTCTCCGTCTGCTCGGGCGTGTACGCCGGCAGGCTGTGTCCAAAGTCTTCTACTACGTAGATCCGGCCGCCGCTGCGAAACACGCCGAAACCGGCCACGTTGTAGTTGGTATCGAGCAGGTTCTCGCGGTGCGGCGGAGAAAGCATCAAGTGCTCATGTGCTCCATCAGCCGTGACGTCCAAGGCTACATTCTCACCGGCATGATCCAGGTGTAGCACGCTCGCCGCCGACAAACGGTGTGGGAGGGAGGGCTCGCCGTTCAACTGATGCGAAAGCTGCTGCTCACGCGCCATCGCCGCTGCATGCGCGCGTGCCGCCTGGATCAGGCCTTCATCGAATTCAAGGGGAGGGGCGCCGGCTTCGGCGCGGGACTTGTTCGCCATATCCAGTAATTGCTGCTCGGCCTGTTGATCGAAATCCGGGGAGGGCTGGGAATCCGACGCAAAGGGACGATCAGGACTTTTGGAGGCCGCCGGTTTGACCTTGGCTTGTTCCGGCGATGCACCCGATCCGAGGACCAGCGCGACGGTAATCAGAGCACGCAGCATAGGACTTCTACCTACGCGCGCTGGACCCGGGGGTGGGTCTAAAGGGGAAGCGCTACAAATTTGCTTTCTTCACAGCCACTCTAGCCCCTAGAATCGGAGACATCTAATTACCAATGGCCATCGGACAAGGGACCGCTGTTCTTCTGGGTGTGCTGTTTGGCAGCGCGCTTGCCTGGTTTTGGCTGCGCGCCCGCAATGCCGCGCGGGACGCCCGTTTGGCCCTGACGGAAAAGGACTTACGCGTCGCCCGCGAGGACCTCGCCCGCCAGCAGGAAGCCCAGTCGCGCCTGCGGGAGCAAGCCGCCGGACTGCAATCCACCCTTGAGCACGAACGGAAGTCCTCGGTCGAAAAACTCGATCTGATCGATCGCGCCAGCGAAGAACTCCGCGAAGCCTTCCAGGCCCTCGCCTCCGAAGCCCTGAAAAGCAATAACCAGTCATTCCTGCAACTCGCCAAAACGAGCCTCGAGCGCTTTCAAAGCGAGGCCCAGGGCGATCTCGAGTCTCGCCAAAAGGCGGTCGAGAATCTCGTCGCCCCCATCAAGGACTCGCTCAACAAAGTCGACAGCCAGATTCAGCAGATCGAAAAAGAACGAAGCCAAGCCTACGGCGCACTCACCGAGCAGGTGCAGTCGCTGATCGGAACTCAGAAAGCTCTGCAGGTCGAGACCGGCAACTTGGTGAAAGCGCTGCGCACACCATCCGTGCGCGGCCGCTGGGGAGAAATCCAGTTGCGCCGCGTCGTAGAAATCGCCGGCATGCAGCCCTATTGCGATTTCGATGAGCAAGTAACGGTCACGACCAGCGACGGCCGCCTTCGGCCCGACCTGATCGTGAAGCTGCCGGGCAACAAGAACATCGTCGTGGACGCGAAGACGCCGCTGCAGGCCTACCTCGAAGCCGTCGAAGCCACCGACGATGAAGTCCGCCGCACCAAGGTCTGCGACCACGCCCGCCAGGTGCGCGATCACATGCGCGCCCTCGCTTCGAAATCCTATTGGGAGCAATTCGAATCGACGCCCGAATTCGTCGTGATGTTCCTGCCCGGTGAAACCTTTTTCAGTGCCGCTCTCGAACAGGATCCAGCACTAATCGAGCAAGGCGTGAGCCAGCGAGTGATCGTAGCCTCGCCCACTACGCTGATCGCTCTGCTGAAAGCCGTAGCCTACGGATGGAACCAGGAAAAGCTAGCCCGCAACGCGCAGCAGATCAGCATGCTCGGCAAGGAACTCCACGACCGCCTGCGCAGCATGTCGGTCCACATGGACAACCTGCGCAAAGGCCTCGACCGCGCGGTCGACGCCTATAACAAAGCCGCCGGCTCAATGGAAAGCCGCGTCATGGTCACGGCCCGCAAGTTCCCCGAACTAGGCGCCGCCATCACGGAAGAAATCCCCGAAATCAACCAGATCGAAACCACCACCCGCACCCTGTCGCTCGACTGGGGAGAGGAAGCCACCGAAGAATTGCCGTTCGCGCCGAAGAACGATTCTGATCAGGAACCGTAGCGGATACCCATGCTCGCAGACCCTTGCACGGGGCAGAGCAGGGCGCGTTCAGGACCTGCCCTTGGGGTCAATTGGTGTAATCGCCTGTGGGCGTTGAAAAAGTCCGTGATAGGAATGAACTCTTGGCCATGATTATCGCTGCCATCGAGTTTTCTTCTTCTCCTCAGCTAAGAGGCAGCCTCCATAGTAGGTGTTGTCGGGTGGGTGAGGAACCGCACTAGCCGTTTGATGTTCTGCGCTGCCGCTGCCAGGAAGAACTGCTCGCGCACGAACTTCAGTCGGCGCAGGCGCAAGCGACGCAGTCCGATCTGATTCTTCAGTTCCGCAAACAGGGCTTCGACCTTCTTTCTTTGCCGCTGTGCATGGGTGAACTCTGGCGTGTTGGCCAACTCGCGGGCACGTTGCCGGGCTGGTTCCTCCATGTGAATGGCCAGATAGCGAAACGCTCCCTTCGTGCATTGGGCTTTTAGCGCACAAGCCCCGCAACGTTTGCGCGTGCCGATGTAGGCATAGGTGCGATTCCGCCGGTTGCGGCCCCCGTAGTTGAGTTGCTGCCCGGCGGGACAGCGATAGCTGTTGCTCTCGGGTTGATACGTGAACCGCTCCGGGCCGTAGAACGGGCTGTTCTTTCGGTGGATACTGTCGCGGGTTCGCATATAGGGCGTGATGCTCCGATCCGCCAACCATTGCAAGAACTCCCCGTTCCCGTACGTTGTATCCGCGGCCACCGATTCCGGCGCTCGTCCTCGCCAGTGCGCGAAACGGGTGAGCATGTCTTGTGCAGCGACCGTCTCCTGACTCATGCGAGCGGCGGTCGCTTGCACGCCCACGATCACGCAACTCTGGTTGTCGACCAGATAGTTGTCGTAGTATCCCAGTCGGGCCGGAGTTCCACCCTTGGTGGCGTAGGTCGCATCGGGATCGGTTGTGGACACCAGTTTCTGCTCATGCACGGGTTCCTCGGTCGGGTTTTGCTGTTCCAATTCCACCAGATACTGGCGCACCGTTTGGTTCACCTGTGCCGCTTCCCCTAACTGCTCCCGTGGAATACGGCTTTCCTTCGCCGCATTGGCTTCCACGAAACTGCCGTCCACCGACAGATGCTGGCCTTCGACCAATCCCACTTCCACACACTGGTGCACGATCTGTTCAAACAGTTCCTCGAACAGCTTCGACTCCTGAAACCGTCCGTGCCGATTCTTCGAGAACGTGGAGTGATGCGGGATCTCTTGATCGAATCCCAGACCGGTGAACCAGCGCCAGGCCAGGTGCATGCGCAGTTCCTCCACCAGCTTCCGCTCGCTGCTGATGCCGTACAAGTAGCCGATCAAGAGAATGCGCAACAGAAGCTCGGGATCAATGGAAGGACGGCCGGTATCGCTGTAACTCGCTTTCAGCCTCTCCCGCACAAAGGCAAAGCTGATGTGCTTCTCGATCAGGCGCAGCAGGTGAGTTTCGGGGACCTGATCTTCCAGGCGGAAGTAATAGAACAGCGCTTCGGAACGGTCGTGTTGCCCCATCATGATCCGCAGCCCTCCCAGAATGGCGATTAAGAAAAGCATGGCAAAGAGTTTTCTCCTCCTTACTTACCATGTTTTTCCCGCCATCCCACCGCCAATCACAGTGACTTTTTCAACACCCACGGGCGATTACACTCATTGACGCCCATGAGTGACTGGGGAAAGCGGAAATCAGTCGTCTCCGTGCTTCCGAACGTAGTTAAAGAGACTGAAAGCTGCCGCCGCGACGATTGCCTCACTAACGAGTCCTAACAAGTCAGCCAGTTTGCGCGCATCGATCTTGTCGCTCTTGTTGCCTTCCTTTAATAAGGCATTGCGCCGGGGATCGCAGACCAGCACTCCCGACACCTGG
>Ga0209811_10000156_pt1 | contig 31553 bp, 32 predicted proteins | sample Coa_R1_6_FD_187161 | JGI IMG/M metagenome (GOLD analysis project Ga0209811, IMG submission 187161) | Surface soil microbial communities from Centralia Pennsylvania, which are recovering from an underground coalmine fire. - Coalmine... | ecosystem: Environmental > Terrestrial > Soil >... | reverse complement strand
GGTTGGCAAAGACGCCGTGCAGCACGTAGTCGATGACGTCGCGACACTGTTGGGCGCCCTCAGCGCTCGCCGGTGTCAGGGAGGCGACACGGGGCCGGGGAGCGTTGAGGACGATCACGTCGCCGGCCGCGCCGCATGAGCTCCGGAGGCGGTACGGCACGTTCGGATAGGAGAGCAGGAACACGTCACCCGAGGTCGCCGTGAGGTGGTCGTCGAGGCACCTGCGTTCCAGGATGCCGGTGGACAGCCTCACCAGGGCGAGCCGGTCGCCCGCCGGCCGCCGCTGTGGGCCCATCATCGGCCAGCCGACCGTTCCGGCCGTCAGGCCGCCTTGGCTGGAGAGCGCGTGCTCGAGGTCGAGAGGAGCGGGGAAGGACATGTGAGAGTCCGATCGATCCTGCACGGCCACCGGCCCGTGGCTGGACCTGGCGGTGCTCCGTCCACAATAAACGACCGGCGCCGGTCGATGGTGGGCTCGCACACCCGAGGCTGCGTTTCTCGTCATGGCGATCCTGCGCTTTTCGGCTTCCCAGCCGTTCGCCGCTGTGATGGTCTGGAAAGGCCGCGGGCGGGCCGAACACCGTCGCCGGGCTCCGCGGCATACGACGGGAGTAGCCATGTCGGCGCAACCAGTCACCGTCCACCCGGCCCCTGCAGGCACGTCCACCCGACCCGAGGTCGACCGGCTCCTCGCCGAGATTCCGCTCTGCGAGGACGTCTTCCAACGTCGCGCCCTGGAGAACGAGGTCGTCGTTCGGCTCCTTGAGCTCGCGGAGAACACCGCCCGTCGATACCGCAACCGGGGCATCCCTTCGGAGGATCTGGCTCAGGTGGCCCGCCTTGGCCTGGTCAAGGCAGTGCGCCGGTACCGGCCCGGCGTGGGGCAGGACTTCGCCGCGTTCGCCGCGCTCACCATGAGCGGCGAGGTGAAGCGACATTTCCGGGATACCGGCTGGGCCGTTCGACCGCCACGGCGTCTGCAGGAGCTGCGCGCTGTCATCCCGGTCGAGTCCGAGCGTCTCGCCCAGCGGCTGGGGCGGCACCCGAACGCGAACGAGGTCGCAGAGTCGCTCGGCATCGCCGCTCATGACGTCGGCGCCGCCCGTCAGGCGTCCGCGGCCTTCGCCTTCCGCCCCTTGGACGGCCCATTGGAGGAGGGAGCCGGACCTCGGGTGGCGGATCCGTTCGATGCGTTCGAGCTCGTCGAGCAGCGACAGGTGCTGCGTCAGGCGCTGGGCCGGTTGACGCCCCGACAGCGGCGGATCGTCAGGATGCGGTTCGTGGAGGAGCGCACGCAGCGCGAGATCGGACTCGCCATCGGGGTCAGCCAGATGCAGGTGTCCCGGTTGCTCACCTCGATCCTGGACACCCTGCGCGCTGAGTTCGCGGACACAGCCACGGCCGGGGCCTGGTCGACGCCGTCGTCGGAGCTGCAGGATGTCGGCTGAGGATCGCGACCCGGGCTCCCGCATCCCCAGCGGCCTGCGGCGCCTGGGCGTCCCCAACCAGGTCCGCGGATGACCCAAGCGACGGCCACGCCCCGAGGAGCGGGGGCGATGACCTGCCATGCGCCTGCGCCGTAGCGACCTGACGGTGGCGGGCGTCCGGCGGGTCCGGCGCGGACGGGGGTTCGGGTACGGCTCGCCGGTGGATGCCTCCACCCGGGATCGCACACTCACGTTGGCCATCCCTGCCGCCTGGAGCGAGGTGTGGGTCTGCCCATGGCCCCACGGGCACATCCAGGCGGTCGGCACCGACGCCGCCGGGCGGCGCCAGTACATCTACCACCCCGGCTGGGTGACCTCCCGCGGTCAAGCCAAGCACCAGCAGGTCCAACAGCTGGCAGCACGCCTCCCCCGGGCTCGCGAGGAGAATCCGCAGGCGCGTGCGGCAGCCGGGTCTGGCCGGCAACGCGTCGGTGCTGTCGCTCTCTGGACTCTCGATGCTGGGCTCTTCCGCACCGGTGGCGAGGAGTACGAACGCGGGCTGTCGCCGCCCTGCGTCGGCGGCGGACTTCGACCGAGCGCCTCCTGCAGTTCACCGAGGACGGCCAGTGGCACGACCTGGGGTCTGCCGACCCGTCGTTCCTATGTCGACCCGCGGGTCGTGGACGCGTATGCCGGTGGGCGCACGATCGTCGCAGCGCTGCGACGACTTCCGGCTGGCGACCGCGCCCTGTTGCGGCGCGGCGAGCTGGCCGGCCGGCGCCGACGTGACGCGCTGGAGCGGTCAGTCCGCCGACTCATCGGTTGACGGCTGCCCCGACGACTTCTGCTCGAGGCCGGCGAGGGCGCGAACGATCGCGCGCTCATGGCGTAGGAGCTCGGCCCGCCGCTTGGCGTGGCCTGGGCTGGGCTGGTAGCCGGAGGACTGGTCCTCGGCGTGCATCTGGTCCCGGATGCGGGCGAGCTCCGCCTTGAGCTCACGGACGTCGGGGCTGGGTGTGGGGGCGTCGACACCCCGCCCCTCGATGTCGCTCATGGGCTTCTCGAGACCACCACGGCGGGCTGGCCGCGACGTCGGCGCAGCTCGGCGCAGATCTCGTCTTCACGGTGTCGCAGCCACAGCGGGTCGAGCTCGTCATCGTCATCGGCACCCGCGAGGTCGGGTGCGCGTGCCCTCCGGTGATCCTGCACCCAGGTCAGCTCGGCAACCAGGTCGCGGATCGTCATGCCTTCCAGCGGTATCGCCTCGTTGCCCGACGGCATCCACGCTCCGAGCCCCTCGACCCCTCGATCCCAGAACACGGGCGCGCCGTCAGCGGACATGGTCTTCTCCTTCGCGGTCCGGCGGTGGTGGCGATAGCTCACAGGTAGGTACCCGACCGGGCGGACGCCCAAACCGTGCGGGCCGATCTCCCCGGTCACGGCTGCTTCTCGTTGTGCGAGGTGCTCTCGACGTCCTCGAGGCCGACGGCCGCGCGCAGCTCACGACAGTCCTGCTCGAGGTCGTGCCTGCGGCCTGAGTCGCCCAGGTGTTCCATGAGGTCACCCAGCCCTTGAGCCAGGGCGTTGAGCTTGTGCTGGATCGCCTGGTCGCTTCGGGTCTGGCTGTTCTGGAGAAGAGCGACGAGCAGGAAGGTGACGATCGTCGTCACCGTGTTGATGATCAGCTGCCAGGTGTCGATGGTCTTCAGGATGAGGATCGACGGGGCCCAGATCAGGATGATGAGCACGCAGGAGGCGAAGAACCACGCCTTGCTCACCACCTTGGACGCGGCGCCGGCGAACCGGTCGAAGGCGCCCGTCCGGCGCGACACCTCGGTGGGCAGCCGAGGTACTCGCGCGCTCATCGCCGGTCCCGCGGTTCGGCGATGGACCGCGGCTTGCCTGCAGCCGCATCGGCCGCCGAGTTCGCCGAGTTCGCCGACGCGATGTGGCCAGGCGGGTAGGTCGGGTCGACCGACGTTCCGTCCAGGTCGATGAGGACCGCCCACCTCTGTGCCGTGCGGTGCGTGACCATGGCCCAGTTCCTGCCAGGTGCCCGGCCACAGGTTTCGAGCCGGGTGCTGCACTCGTCAGGACACCACACGACGGCCCGATCCACAACCCGCGGAGTCCAGGCTCGATCCTCTCGATGACGGCCGTCAGCGGACTCCTTCCTGTCGGCGTCATGGACGGAGGCGCGGGTGGCGCGTCCCCCCGGAAGCACCTGGAGGCCGCCCACTCGCCGACCCGAAGGGTGACGTCCTAGCATCTACCTTGGCAGGCGGTCCAACAGCGGCGCGACCGGCCGCCGCGTCCAGCGCGGGTAGACCTCGGAGGTGGCGTGAACCCCCGTAGTGGATCTGGTGAGGAACAGTCGCCGCGTGGCGCGGCCGGTCGGGCGGCTTCGGAGAGCACCGCCTGGTTGTCATCCCTGGGCGGGGAGCTGGCTGGGCGCGTCCTCGACAAGGACTGGTCGCTCACGTCGCTCGGTCCGATCGCGCACTGGTCGGAAACCCTGCGTACCGCCACGAGCATCTGCCTGGGCTCGAAGTTCCCCCTGCTGGTCTGGTGGGGTCCGGAGCTGGTCATGATCTACAACGACGCCTATCGACCGATCCTGGGGAGGTCCAAACACCCGTCAGCGCTCGGCTCCCCCGGATCGTCGGTCTGGCCGGAGATCTGGCCGCTCATCGGCCCGATGCTGCACGGCGTCCTCGAATCCGGCGAAGCGACGTGGTCGGATGACCTGCTGCTCCCCCTGGACCGCAACGGCTACCTGGAGGAGTGCTACTTCACCTTCTCCTACAGTCCGATCACCGACATGTCGGGATCGGTGTGCGGCGTCTTCTCCGCAGTCGAGGAGACGACCGACCGCGTCCTGTCCGAACGTCGGCTGGAGACCCTGTCCGAGCTGGCTGCGTCCTGCGCTGCGGCGTCCGACATCGACGACCTCGGGCGCCGGGCCCAGGCCGCGCTGCACCGCAACAGTGCGGATCACCCGTTGGCGGCGGTCCTGGTCGTCGACCAGGACGGCACGGTCCACCCGGCCGGGCCGCATCTTCCCGGCCAAGGACCGTTGCGGTCGCTCGCCGTCGAGGTCGAGCGACTGGCGAGGATGGTGGCAGAGGACGGGCGACCGCACGACAGGGCCAGGACCGGGGGCTCCCGCACGCAGGCGGCGCCCGGGTCGGCGGAGATCGGCCTGCACGGGCTGCCCATCGTGCGCGGCTCCGTCGGACAGTGGGTCGTCCTCGTGCTCGGGGAGTCCGACCAGCGGGCCTGGGATGCCGGTCTTCGCGCCTACGCCGAGCTCTGCGTGACGCACCTTCACACGGCGCTCACCTCGCTCTGGGAGCGTGAGGAGCAGCGCCGCCGGGCCGATGCGCTGCGCGAGCTCGCTGAGGCCAAGAGCCTGTTCTTCACCAACGTCAGCCACGAGTTCCGAACGCCTCTGACCCTGCTCGACGGTCCGGTCCAACAGGTGCTCGAGGACAAGGGCCTGTCCGCAGAACACCGCGCGCGGCTGGCCATCGTGCAGCGCAACGCGGACCGGCTCAAGCGGCTGGTGGATGCGATGCTGGACTTCTCCCGCATCGAGGTACACGGCGTCTCCCCGCACCCGCGAACCTTCGACGTCGTCGAGGCCACCCAGGCCCTGACCGCAGGTTTCGAGCACCCCTTCGACCGGGCCGGACTCGAGCTGGCCGCTCATTGGGGTTGCCCGCGGCTGGAGGTGACCCTGGACCGAGACATGTACGAGCGGATCGTCCTCAACCTGCTGACGAACGCGCTGAAGTACACCAAGGAGGGCAAGGTCACGGTCGAGCTCACCGCGCAGGCCGACGGCACCTTCGAGGTGTCGGTCACCGACACCGGCAGCGGAATCGCCCCCGAGGACCAGCAGCGGATCTTCGAGCGCTTCGAGCGGCTCCCGCCACAGGCCTGGGCGCGGTCCCGCGAGGGTGCCGGCATCGGCCTGGCGATGGTCAAGGAGCTGGCCACGCTGCTGGCGGGCAGTGTGACCGTCTCGTCGCAGGTGGGTGCCGGTTCACGGTTCACCGTCCGTATGCCGGTGGCCGGCCCCGCGATCGAGAGCGCCCGGCTGCCCTCGATCACCCCCCGGCGCGCCGACTCGTTCCTCGCCGAGGTCGAGGGGTGGGCCGATCCCGCGGCGTCCCCCGCAGAAGCCGACGGGACGGCATACGGGACAGCTCCGGTGCCCGACGCGACCGCGGGAGCTCCGACCCCGACCCTTCTGGTCGTCGACGACAACAGCGACATGCGTCGCTATCTGGCCGACGCTCTGGCCGACACCTTCCGAGTCACCGTCGCCGCCGGCGGGGCGGCCGCTCTCGAGCTGATCCGCCGCGAGCGCCCCGACGTCCTCCTGGCCGACGTCATGATGCCCGCCGTGGACGGACTCCAGCTGGTGCGCGAGATCCGCGCCGACCCCGCCCTGACCGACCTGCCGGTCGTCCTGCTCTCGGCACGCGCCAGCGAGCAGGACACCGAGGAAGGCCTCGACCTCGGCGCGGACGACTACCTCGTCAAGCCGGTCTCGGTCCGGGAGCTGCGCGCCCGGCTGTCCTCGAACCTGGACCGGTCGCGGTCCCGGCTGCGCGACGCGGCGTGGCGCCGGGCGATCACGCGGTCCTACCGTGACCCCCTGCTCATCGCCGAGGAGTCAGGTCGGGTCCTGGAGGCCAACGACGCCTACCTCCGGGTCTTCGGCGAACGGCCCCCCACCGTGCCGGAAGACGTGTCCGCTGCCGGCTCCGAAGACGTGGCCCTGCCCACGAGAGGTGGGGAGACCGCCTGGATGGCCGTCGCCCAGCACCGGGTGGAGGGTGTCGCCGGGCGGCCTCCGGTCGTCGTCCACGTCCTGCGCGATGTCACCAGGGAACACCTCACGCGGGAGCGGCGACGCACTGCCGCCGAGGTGTCGTCCGAGTTCGTCACCGCCGACGACCTCAGCCAGGTCATCGGCGTGGCCATGGCGGGGTTCGCCGAGCTGTTCGGAGGTGAGTGCACGCTGCTCACGCGGATCGGCACCGAGACCACCGCCTTCACCAGCGCCGGACCGATGCCCCTCGGGCAGGTGAGCCCGTCCCTCCGGTCCGCTCTGCTCGGCCACGACGGGCCCGCGGGTGAGGAGGTGGACCGGCCCAGCACGCCCCTGGCCGGTCTCCTGCTGCTCCCGGACCACCGTCCGGAGGACATCCGGGTGTGGGTGGAGTTCGCCCATCCCCGGCCGGTCTCGGTGGACGAGCAGATCGTCGGCGACCTGATGATGCAGTCGTTCTGCCTCGCCGTCGACCGGGTGACGGCCGCCCAGAAGGCGGCCGAGAGCCAGGTCCACTTCCAGCGGGCGCTGGAGAGCCACGAGCTCGTCGGGCAGGCGGTGGGCATCATCGTCGAGCGTCACCGGGTGACGACCAAGACGGCCTTCGCCACCCTCAAGCAGCTCTCCCAGGAGCGCAACACCAAGCTGCGCGACCTGGCCGCGAGAGTCATCGAGACCGGCCTGGACCCCTGAAGCCACGATCGAGCAGCGGCTCCGTCACGACCTCGGTTTCGGCCCTGGCCGGTCAGCCGGATACCGGGGTCGACGTGAGCGTCGCCACGCCCGCCAACGCCGCGAGCGAGGCGGACGGGTGCTTGCCGGAACCCGGCCCGGTCACGTCCGTCACGCCGGCGGCATACGCGTTGCGGAGGGCGACCTCGAACGGTTGACCCCGGGCGAGAGAGACCGCGAGGGAGGCGGTGATCGCGTCGCCGGACCCAAGAGGTTCCGGAGCAGGGAGCTGCGGGCCGTGAACCTCGACCAGATTCTCGTCGGCCAGTGCCAGCGCGGACCCGTCGTCACGAGCCACCACCACCTGGCCGGCTCCCTCGTCGCGCAGGGCCTGCATCGCCTCGACCACCGCCCGCCGGGACAGGTCAGCCACCCGGCGGTCGGCCAGCAGCTCCAGGTCGCTGGTCTTGACCACCGTGGCGCCACCTGCCGCCGCCTGGCTCAGCGCGTCGCCGGTCGCGTCCGCGACGACCGGAACGCCGATGCCCCGCAGGTCGGCCGCCAGCCGGTGGAAGACCTCCGGGGGAACCTTCGCCCCGGCCGGGCCATCGGTGAGGACGCAGGCGGCCGCGCTCGAGGCCGCCGTCAACGTCGTTCGGTAGAGGACCTGGATCGAATGCCGGTCGAGCGGCGTGGGCCAGGTCCGCAGGACATCGTGTCGGTGACCGTCGCGGCGCACCTGGAGGTCGACCTGGGTCTGGCCCGCGCTCACCCAGCGGGCGATCCCCGGCTCCTCGGCCAGCAGCAGTCGGAAGACGCGCCCGGGCTCTCCTCCGCAGGCGGTACACAGGACCGGGTCCGCTCCGAGCGCCGCAGCCATCCTGGCCACCTGGACGCCCTGGCCGCCGGCGGTGAAGTGGACCTCGGCGCACGCATCGACGATCTCGACCGCCACCGTGACCACGGAGCAGGGCGCGAAGACCACCACGACGGGTGCCGCCGAGTCCGGCGAGGAGGTCATCTCCAGCTCTCGATCTCGCGCAGCATGGCCGCCGAGGTGGGTGCCGCCTGCGCGACGACGATCGGGTGGATCCGCACCGTCGGGCAGGTCACCAGGGTGGGACTGTCCTCGTCGCAGGACAGGAAGTGGCCAAGTCGCATACCGACCTGATGCCCTGCCGGCCCTCGATCATGCGGGACGATGCGGAACTTTCTCGCCCGGGTACGCCCGCCGGTCAGTCGCGCAGGGCGTCCTTGACGTTCTCCTTGGTCTCGCGCAGGTCGCCGACGCCTTGGTCGACCTTGCCCTCGGCTTCGAGTCGCTCGTCGTCGGTCACCTTGCCAACGGCTTCCTTGACCTTGCCTTTGGCCTGCTCGGCCATGGCGCGTGCCTTTTCTTCCATTCCCATGATGACCTCCCGGTCGCTGTCGTGGCAGTTACGGCCCGATGCCGCCCGCACGTCCGGCATACCCTGGTTCGGCTCGACCCAAACGGCGGGAGCCGTGGCCGGCATACGGATGAAACCGGCCGCCACGGGGTACTCAAGATCTTGGGATGTTCGTTTGTCGCAGGACTGGCCGACATGTCGGCCAGTCCTGCGACAAACGAACAGGAGCCCACGTTCCGGCGGAGAAGTGAGTGGATGAGTCGGTCGATACGCCGGGGATTGCCCCGACGCCGGTGAACTGCGCCGGGATTCGGTCTCCAGGTCGCTGGCCAGCGACGACGCGCTGTGGGCTCTGTTGGCTCCGTTGGTCAGTCACTGTCCAAGTCCGCCACGTTGGGGACTATCTGCGGACCGACAGCGGGTCAACCGCCCGCGGTGCCGTCAATCCTCGCTCATGGCTCCCCAGGCCTCTGCGTAAGTGGGAACGCGAGGGCGTGGGCAACAATTGCCGCCCTGCCGCGCCTCGGCCGCGTTGTTTCGCCGTCGTGGGCGTCAGGCGAGTCGCGCCTCCAGCGAGATCGGCACGGCCCTGAGAGCCTGGCTCACGGGGCAACCCTTCTTGGCTTCCTCGGCCGCCGCCCGGAAGTCGTCGAGGGACATGCCGGGCACGGTACCCACGACGCTCAGAATGACCTGGGTGATGCCTGTGCCGGGCACGAACGTGACGGCGGCCGTCGTGTCGAGCGTGGTCGGCGGGGTCCCGGCCTTGGCGAGCCCGTTGGAGAACGCCATATTGAAGCAGGAGGAGTGGGCGGCCGCGATGAGCTCCTCGGGGCTGGTCGTGCCGTTCGGATCCTCGGCACGCGAGGGCCAGTTGACGTCGAACGTCCCGATGCCGGACGACTCGAGGGTGACCTGCCCCGCGCCGGTGAAGAGGTCACCTTCCCAATGGTTGGTCGCGGTCCGTGTCGTTCCGGCCATGAGCGCTCCTGGGTTCGTCCGTTTGGCCGCTAGGCCTACACCCTTGCGCGGGTTCGCGCGTGTGACAAGGGTTTGCTGCGCAGGTCTGTCTCGCCGTGGCGCCCGCGGCCCGGCATCAGGTTGGAGCTGAGCGGCTCGTCGACCGTGCCTCACAGCGATTGACATCGTTTCCCGAGACGCGGACGCGGTGCCATACGGCTTCGACTTGGACGCAGTCGTGAGGCAGCCACGCAGGCACCTCGGAATGCTCTGAAGGCCAGCCAGGAACCCGGCGAATGGACGCAAGTCCACCTGCGGGACCGAGTGCCCTGTCGAGCTCCCGGAGAGAACAAGGCGGTGACTACGACCGGGAATGCCTCGTCCGGTCGCCCGTAGCGGCCTCCTCCAGCTCACCTTCCACGACCTCCGGGTCCTCCAGCGCGACGGTCGCTCGCAGCGTCTTGCTGCCCGTCTCCGGGAGCGTGAAGTAGACGGCGAGGCAGACAACGATGATCGCGATCATGTAGAAGGCGACGTATCGGGGGTGCCCGGCGCCGACGAACGCGGCGGCGATCAGCGGGGCGGTACCGCCGAAGATGGCGATCACCAGCTGGTGGGAGAAGCCGATGCCGGACACCCGGACCGACGCCGGGAAGAGCTCCGCCTGGATGGTCGGGTACACCGCCTGCCAGATGCCCAGGACGAGCCATCCTGATGCGGCCACCCCGACGTAGACCCAGAAACCCGGCCGGTTGAGGAGGAGGAGCAGGGGGTAGAAGAGCACGATCATGCCAATTGCGCCCACGATGGGGAAGATCTTGCGTCGACCGAGTCGGTCCGAGAGCGCACCGCAGATCGGCACGACGATGACCAGCAGCGTGAGCCCGATGACGCTGCCGACCAGGGTGGAGCCCTTGTCCCGTCCGCTAGTGAGCTGTGCGTAGGTGGGCAGGAAGGTCGCCCAGGTGTAGTAGGCCACGGCCGGCGCGGACAGCGCCGCCGTCTGCAGCAGGGCCATCGGGTGTTCACGGAGCAGAGCCATCAGCCGTGCCGGTGCCGACTTGTGGTCCACGAGCGAGCTGGCCTCGAACTCGGAGGTCTCGTCGGCACGCGCCCGCAGGACGAGACCAACCACACCCATGAGGCCGCCCACCAGGAACGGGATACGCCAGCCCCAGGCTGCGAGCTGGTCCGGAGCGAAGGCGGTAGTGATGATCGCGGCAGCCCCGGTTGCGGCGAGGGTGGCCAGGCCGCTCGCCATGTTCGAGAACGACCCGAACAGGGCTCTCCTGTTCGGCGGGGCGTGCTCAACCATGAACGAGATGGCGCTCTGCGCCTCACTCCCGGCGGAGATGCCCTGCAGGATCCGGGCCACCACGAAGAGGATGGGCGCCGCGTAGCCGATCGTGTGGAATCCGGGGGTGAGCGCGATGATCAGGGCGCCGAGCGCCATCCCGGATACGGCCAGAGTGAGGATGACCCGTCGGCCGTAGCGATCGGCCAGCGGCGAGATGATGATCCCGCTGAAGGGGCGGACCACGAACCCGATCGCATACGTGAGCAGCGCCGCGATGAGCGAGGCGACCGGGGAGTGGCTCGGAAAGATCTGCGGGGCGAACACCGCGGCCAACAACCCGTATACATACCAGTCGTACCACTCGACGAAGTGGCCGATCGTGCCCGCGACCATGTTAACCGGGCGGTGAGGGCGATTCGGGACTTCGGAAGGCCTAGGGAGGCTTGAGGTGCCGAAGGCGTCGGGTGAGTTCGTCGTCATTGACTGCTCCTTGGTGGGTGTGTGCCGTGGGTGGTGCCGTGTTGGGAATCGTCAGGACTTGTTCGTCGAGGACATCGCCGTTCCCCGTCGCAGGTCCCTGTCGAGGGGGCGAAGCCAGCGGTGCAGCAGCACCGCGGTGTTCGGATGCCGCTCGAGCTCGTCGTCCCGGACTTGGGCCGTACGAGCCGTCATCGCCGCCCGGTCTAGGCCAGCGCGTGCCCCTTGTGCCGATCCGATGTGCTCCCCGTTCGGGGATGCAGCACCCGGGCGACGCAGATCGCGCCCGGGGCCAAAGGCTCTGCGAGATCCATCATTTCTCTCCAATGAGATCGGTTGCTGAGATCGGTTGCAGAAACTATAGGGAGCGTGCGACTATCTGTCAATCACGCACTTGACCAGAGAGGACACCGGTGTTCACCAAGCTTGCGACACTGCGCACGATCGAGGAGTCGGGCGCTGTGCTCATCGTTCGGCTGCCCGACGCGGACAGCGCGGAGCGCGTCGCGCACGCCGCGATCGAGGGCGGGTTCCGCGCCCTGGAGATCACGCTCTCCATCCCAGGGGCGGTCGAGCTCATCGGACGGTTGGCCACCCGATACGCGCCGGACGGTGTCGCCGTGGGAGCGGGAACCGTCCTCGACGGCTACGCCGCGTACGAGTGCATCCGAGCCGGTGCGTCCTTCTTGGTCAGCCCGCAGCTCAACCCCGAGATGATCCGGGTCGCCAACCGCTACCAGGTCCCGACGATCAGCGGGGCCTTCACCCCGACCGAGATTCTCGAGACGGCTGAGGCGGGTGCGGACATCGTCAAAATGTTCCCGACCGAGAACGCGGGTATCCCCTACGCCAAGGCCGTGCTCGCGCCGCTGGCGCACGTACCGATCATGCCCGCCGGTGGTGTCACTGCAGAGAACGTGAAGGAGTGGTTCGCTGCGGGCGTGGCGGGCGTGGGTGTGGGCAGTACCGTCACCAAGGCGTGGCAGCCTGACGGCGACTTCACCCGGGTGACCGCCGCCGCCCGCGACTTCCTGGTGGCGGTGCAGGACGCGCGCAGATGAACGCCCCGACCCTGCGCATCGTGATCGGCACGGCGGGCTCCGGCAAGTCGACAATCGCACAGCGCCTCGCCCAGCAGCACTGCGCCACGTACCTCGACAAGGATGCGATGAGCGCGCGGTTCGTCGAGGCGGCTTTGGCGTCGGCGGGGTGCGACCCTGGGGATCGAGAGGCCAACGCGTTCTACCGTGACAGCATCCTGCCCCTTGAGTACGACTCGCTGCTCGACGTCGCCGGGACCAACCTCCGCCTCGGTTGCCCCGTGGTTGTCGACGCGCCTTTCAGTCCCTACTTGTCCGACCCCACCTTCATCACCGCTGCCGCGGAGCGCTTCGACTGGCCGCCGATCGACGTGGAGGTGGTACAGGTCCGCGTCTCCCCGAGGATGCTGCAGGACCGGCTGCGAAGGCGCGGCCTCGACCGCGACCGGGTCAAGCTCGCCCATTGGGACGAGTACTGGGCCTTGCACGGCCAGGTGACGTGCGCGTGGACGGGCGTAGTGCTGTCAGAGGTCTCTAACGACGCGCCGGAGGCGGAGACCCCCTCTGATGTGCCGGCCGCTCCGGTTGACTTCGGGCACGGAGAACGCGGCGTGGGCGGAGGCGCACGATGATCAGCGGAACGACCACACTTATCGCACACCTGGGCTACCCCACGCACACGTTCAAGTCGTCGCTGATCTGCAACCCGTGGTTTGACAAGAATGGCATCGACGCCGCCGTTGTCCCGATGGGGATCAAGGCCGAGGACTACCCGGACTTCTTCCGAGCGGTCTTCACCCTCACCAACATCCGCGGTGCGCTGGTCACCATGCCGCACAAGGTCACGACAATGGAGCTGGTGGACGAGATCAGCCCGACCGCCGCGATCGCCGGCGCGACGAACGCCGTCCTGCGGCGGGAGGACGGGTCACTTCTGGCCGACCAGTTCGACGGCGCCGGTTTCGTCCGCGGCATGCTGCGCAAGGGATTCGACCCGTCCGGGAAACGCGCGCTGGTCGTCGGCAGCGGCGGGGTCGGTTCTCCGATCGCTGCGTCGTTGGCAGGCCTCGGTCTGGCCGAGATCGGTCTGTACGATCCCAACGCAGCCGCCTCCCGAGCGCTCGCCAGGCGGATCGGCGTGCATTACCCGGACGTGAAGGTCGTGGCGGGGTCCAAGGATTCCGACGGCTACGACCTGATTGTGAACGCCACCCCCCTCGGGATGAAGGACGACGATCCTCTGCCGGTCGACGTCGACCGCGTCGCCCCCGGTGCGTACGTCGGAGATGTGGTGCTCAAGGCCGACATGACCCCGTTCTTGCAGGCAGCCAAGGACAAGGGCTGCACGGTCCAGGTCGGCAGCGACATGTTGTTCGAGCTGATTCCGGCCTACCTGGAGTTCTTCGGCTTCGAAGGCGCCACCCCCGGCGGGCTACGGGCAGCCACGGAGCGACCGTAACGACCTCGGCTTGCGGACAGCGTCCGTTGCCAACGAACTTGGCAATAGCGGGCGGGCCTTTGGCAATCCATGAGCATGTCCACCATGTTAGTCCCTATTTAAAGGAGTCAGCACGATGAGAGCTTTGGTAAGCGGTGGAAGTAGCGGCATAGGTGCGTCCACATGTGTGAGACTCGCCGAGGCGGCTCTTGCTCGGGGCGAGCAGCCGATGATCGCGGTGTGTGGGCATAAACTGACCACCAGCCAAGAGGAAGTTGTTCGTTCGATTCAGTCGATGGGCGGTACTGCCATAGCATTGGCTGGTGACCTCGGTGATCCCGACGTGCCACGGCAACTGGTGGAAGCTGCGGTTGCCGAATTCGATGGTCTGGATGGATTAGTAGCAAATGCTGGAATCGCCAGCCCTGGCGCAATATGCGACCTATCCGTCGAGGACTGGGACGATATGTTCTCCGTTAACCTCCGCGGCGCGTGGCTTCTTGCCAAAGCAAGCTACGCGCACTTGAAGCGTAGTCGGGGCTCGGCTTGCTTCATCTCCTCGATGTCTGGTCAGCTGCCACACGCCGGCTCAGGCGCGTACAGCCCCAGCAAAGCTGCCGTGACAATGCTCGCGCAGACGCTCGCATTGGAGTGGGCACCGCACGGTATTCGCGTGAATGTGGTATCCCCAGGCATGACCCATACACCAATGACGGAGAAGATGTACGCCGATGCCGAAACGAAGAAGGCCCGGGAAGACATCATTCCGTTGTCAAGAATTGGGGAACCCAAAGACATTGCGAATGTAATCGAGTTTCTTGTGAGCCCGTTGTCGGGCTATGTCACGGGGCAAGATATTTGTGTCGATGGCGGGTTCTCGAAGTCCATTCTTAGCCACATCCCCGGGCGCCCAAGCTCCAGCTCTTAACCGCACCGACAGGTCACCCTGGGAATATTCGCTACCTCGGCGCCACAGGCAATCATGTCCACGTCGGCCTTATGCTAAGGAGCGCTGCCTGGAGCCACCGATCACCATCGGTTTGGGTGACTGACCACTCGGGGTTACCGCTGATGGTCGAGGCGACCGAGGGCAACAGGGACGAGCCCTGACGATGCTGCCGATAGTCCGCTTGTTGATGGCCGCCCACCAGTTACCCGAAGCGGGCCCCGAGGTACTCCACTACGCGATCACAGCCATCCACGCCCGAGGCGCTGCGCACGTACTTGATAAAGGTCGGACACGCCGTGAGGAATTGGTCTCACAGTTTCCAGCCCTTATTCTTGAGGTCGTGCATTGCTTGGCTGAACTCCTGCAGGGTGTTTTCTTCGCGGATGATCTCGAGCACAACATTGTCCACTCCGCATGTTGCGTCGACGGCACTGCCCAACCCGTCGAAATCGACGACTCCGGTGCCGATTGGATCATGACCCCAGATGTCCAAGCCGGTATCGGAGATGTGCACGAGCGCAATGGATTCGTGGTGCGAGAGCAGACCCGCGACGGGGTCCTCCTCGATGTAAGCAGCATTGGCGATGTCGTAGACGATCTTCAGCACATCGTCGCTGACGGTGCTGACGATGCCCGCCAGCTCCTGGATGGTGGGAGTGAAGCAGTACGGAGTATTTTCCATGAGGAGTCGCACGCCGGCCTGTTTGGCATGTGGGATCAAATTGTCCAGACTCTCATACAGCCACCCATACGTTCTCTCGAGTGAAGGTGAGATCATGGGCCGCCGTGTGCCCGGGGAGATCACAATCTCGGTGGCATCCCACGCTACGGCCAAGTCGATCACCGATTTGATGTGATCGATGCTCTTGCGCCGCATGTTTGCGCCCGGACTCGCCAAGTTGATGTCGTATCCGCCCGCATTAAGAGATCTGATTTTCGCGCCGTACTCATCGAGTCTTGTCTTTACCGTCGCACGCTCCGAAGCGGAAATTTCATCCGGCCAACAGTGCGGGGAGCTGATCGGAACTTCAAAGATCTTATAGCCGCTATCGGCTAGTTCCGCGATTGCATCGATGGCCGTGGAAGACCACAGATACGAAAACGTGCTAATGATCATGTCAAAACCGTCCATTCGGGTGAATAACTGTTGACGACCTATGCCATACGGAAGCTCAAAGACCTGGTCGAGCCGGGCTCGACATCCGATCTAGGTCACTTCTTGGCGTGGCTGCTCCAAGCCCGTCCGGGTTGCTCGTCGGTGGGCAGCCCGGCGACGGCGAGGATGCGATCGAGGAGGAGGTGGGTCTTTACCGCGTCAGCTCCGGAGGTCAGGGGCTCGCCGCGGTCTCGGACACGGTCCAGGAAGTGGTGAACCGCTCCGGCGAAGCCGAAGGTCTGCGTCGCTGTCGCCCAGCCGAAGGCCTCGGGCGACATCTCGCGCACGGTCGTCCCGTCAAGCCGACTGATCGAGATCCGGTCGGGTGCGGTGACGTTTGCGCTGGCCCCGTCGCCGTAGGCGTCTAGCTTCTCGCTCCAGCCGCCAGCGTTGCGGGCCGCCATGAGCACGCCGCAGTGGCCGTTGTCGAACCGCACAAGCGCGGCTGCGCCGTCCTCCTTCCAACGGTCCTCACCGGCCGCGCACGCGCTGACGTCGACGGGCTCGCCCCCGCAGTACCAGCGCAGCAGGTCGACCATGTGGATCGCGTTCTCGAAGGTGGCGCGGTACTCGGAGCCTGCCCGGTTCTTCTGGGCGACGCAGAAGCTCGCGCCGCTCTCGCCGAAAGCTGCGCGACCGGCCTCGTACACCGGGGCGAAGCGGCGGTTGAACCCGACCATGAGCACCCGTTCTTGTGTGGCGGCCAGCTCGGCGAGGGACTGCGCGTCGGACACGCTCGTCGCCAGCGGCTTCTCGCAGAAGACGTCGACGCCGGCCTGCAGCGCGAGTCGCGTTGTGTGGACATGCTCTGACCGGGGCGTGAGGACGAACAACGCGTCCAGTTCCTCGGTCTCGAGCAAGGCCTCGACTGTCGGATAGGCATGGTGGAAGCCCCAGCGCCGCATGAGGGGCTGCGGGTCGTCCTTGCGGGTGACCAGGCCCCGCAACTCGACGTCGTCGCGCGCGACAAGGGTGGGGAGTTGGGCGATGCTGGCGATGTTGCCGGCGCCTGCCACACCGATGCGCAGCACGTCTCCTCTGGTCATCCGGGCACCACCGTGGCGAGCATTTTGCGAAGCGTGAACGCGGATTCCTTGAAGCCGATCGCGGGGTCGGGCAGGTCCTGAGGATGCCACCGGTACTCGTACTCGAGTGAGAGCACGTCGTCGTAGCCGCGGCGTACGAGTTCTTGCAGGATGTCGGGCCATGGCACCACACCGGTACCGACGACCCGGGACCTGACGGCGCGTTCCTCGGCCTTGACCCGGGCGGTGTCGGAGGCTCGGAAGGGCGCCTCGGGGTCCTTGAATACGAGGTCCTTCACATGGACGTGGCTGACGAGCTCGCCTTGCACGGCGAACGCCTCCTGCCAGGTCTCGTCATGGGTGAAAGTCAGGTTGGCCTGGTCGTACAGGACGCGGACCGAGGGGGAGCCGACTTCGCTGACCAGACGGGCGGTGTCGGCTGCCGTCTGCGTCATGGTGCCGAAGTGGTTCTCGACGCATAGCACAACGCCCGCGTCCGCGGCCACGGGCGCGAGGACCGTCAGCGCGTTCCGAAGCTGCTCCCAGTGCCGGGCGTGATCAGTGTCCCCCGGGTGCCAGGAGCCGGCGTAGACCCGGACGCGGGTCGCACCGACGGTGTGTGCGGCCTCAAGGCACGCGCGGAACTCGTCGAGCCCCTGCTGCCAGGTCGTCGCGTCGACGCTGTTGATGGAGGTCGTGTACGGGGTAAGTGCGACAATCGGGACACCTTCGGCGTCGGCGATCGTCGCGGCCTGCTGCGCAGACCGCGGGTCCGACGGGCTGATACCCGCCGGGTAGTCGTCCTGGTAGATGACTTCGGCGGCGTTGAGACCTGCCTTGCTGAAGAGGCGCAGCGCTTCGGCGAGGTCACGCCCCGGGGTTCCCAGCGTGTGTCCGGCGATGATCATGAGAGAGGGGTGCTCCTTCTTGGCAGGCGGGTCCAGTCCGCCGGGCCGACGAGATTCGGGGGGTTCTGCACTCGTGACCGGTCCACGAGCTCCATCAGCAGGCCCCAGGGGGTGACGAAGTATGTCCACCGGTTGCCAGCGACGAGGGGGCTGTCGGGACCGACTTCCTTGCGGCCGCCGAGGACCCGGACGCCCTGGATCGTGCCGAGGTGAGCGACCGCCGCGTCGACGTCGTCGACGACGAAGCACAGGTGATGACCGCCCCGGTCGCTGTGTCGAGGGTGCTGCGTCCGCTGGTCGACGGACTGCCACTTGAACAGCTCCACGTTCAGGTTCGGCGGGAGCCGCAGCATCGCGAGCTCGAGGGCAGCGTCCGACGGGACGTCGAAGTGCGCCGGCATGAACGACGGGTCGGGACCTCGCTGGGACCGGTAGAGCTCCTGCGCCCCGAGGACCTCGACGAAGAAGCGCACCGCCTCGTCCAGATCCGGGACCGTGTATGCCGCATGGTCCACGTGCCCGAGTCCGGGCAGCAGCCGGCTAGTCACCGGATCGCCCTCGTCGAGGAGCGGACGAGCAACTGCGGTTGGAGGACCACGTGCTCGACCGGGCCGCCGTTCGCCGCCTGCTCGGCGAGACGGATCGCGATGCGGCCCATCTCGGCGATGGGTTGCTCCACCGAGGTCAGCGGCGGGTTGATGCGGGCGCCGAGCGGCAGACCGTCGAAACCCACCACCGAGACGTCGCCGGGGACCGACATCCCCCGCAAGCCGAGCGAGCTGATGAGCGCGAAAGCGACCAGGTCGTTGCCCGCGATGACGGCGGTCGGCCGCTCCCGCAGGCTCACGAGCTCTTCCGCGGCACGTTCGCCGGCGCCGACGCCGATCCCGCTGCTGTCAAGCTCGATCGGCGTCATACCGTGCTTCTCCGCCAGCGTCCGGTACGCCTGGCGCCGGTCTGCGGCGGTGTGCGTCCCCGCGATCCCCGAGACGTAGGCAATGGAGGTGTGCCCGAGCTCGAGCAAGTGGTCCAGCGCCAGCGCGATCCCTTTCGTGCTGTCGACGCTCACCGTGGGTGTCTGGTCGCCGGACTCGACCCGGTCGATGACAACCAGCCGCCCTACGAAGCCCCGGGACTCTAAGTCAGCGGGAAAGACCCGGGCGTAGGGGGCGATCACCGCGAAGGGCGCATACATCGCCTGCATGGCGTCGAGGTACCGGGCCGTTGCGTCCGCGTCATTCTCCGTGACGCACAGGACCAGCTGGTAGCCCCGCTCCCCGGCGGCGGTCGTCATTGCCTTGGCGAGCTCGGCGAAGTACGGGTTGGTGATGTCGGGGACGACCAGAGGCACCAGGGTGCTGACCTTGGTTCGGAGCGCCTGTGCGAGCGGGCTCATCGTGTAGCCCATGGAGGCCGCCACCTGGCGGATATGGTCTCGTGTCTCCCGCTTGACGGCCTCGGGGCGGGAGAACGCCCGCGAGACCGTCGACCTGTGGACCCCGGCTGCCGCCGCTACCTCATCGATGTTGGGTGTGGACACCGGTTCTCCCCTCGCGGTCGTGCGCGTACGCGTCCCATATGACGGCCATCGTGGTCTCGAGATCGCTGATCCGTGGGAGCTCCGCGAAACCACGTCCCAACTGCTCGGCCACTTGGTCGACGAACGATCCGTACAACGGGTCGCTGTCTACGTCGATGAGTGCGGTCTCCGTAACACCGTCGACGGAGGTGAACGACGCGTTCCCGTCAGACGAGATGGTCGCGGTTCCCGCGGCGCCGATCCGCATGAAGGAGCAGTGCCGCTTGAGCGGCGACCCGGGGAACGCATATCCCACTTCGATGGTGGCGATCCGTCCGTCCGCCGTGGCCAGCGTCATCGAGGCGTAGTCCTCGACGCTGCTGTGGTGCAGCATCGACGACAGGGCTGCTGTCACCGCCACTTCCTCCGCACCGGCTGAGCGGAGGAAGAGATTCACGAAGTGCGGAGCGAGGTTGACCATGCACCCGCCGCCGGCGCGCCCGATGTCGAGCATCCACGGGCTGCCGTGGACGAGGTAGCGGTCTGGCGGGCCCGCGATGAACTGGACGCTCTCGTACACCGAGCGTCCAGCCCTCGCCAGCCAGCGGTCGGTCGGACCTCCCCACTGCACGAGAGGCACGGCGATCGGTACCCCGGCAGCCTCCGCGGCCGCCCGGACGTCGACCAGCTCCTGCAACGACAGCCCAGCCGGCTTCTCCACGACGAGCGGGATGCGCCGAGCGACGAGAGCGAGGCAGACTTCGCGCATCATGTCGTGCGGGACGAAGACGTACGCCAGCTCGGCGTCCCCGTGGGCCGCGAGCACTTCCTGCCAGGACTCGTAGAGGGGCGCGTCCCACAGAGCCGCAAGATGCTCCGTGCGCCATAGGTCAGGGTCGCTGACCCCCACCACGTCGTGCTGCTCAGCGATTCGGTCCGCGCACAGGCGCATGTGCCAGTGTGACGCACCGAGGACGATTGTCTTGGCCCTGTTCATGCCTGCGCACCACCGAAGCCGGGTATCCCATAGGCGGGGTCGCTCGACCACTGGCCATTGTCCCCAACCGAGGGAGGAAAACCCGGGGCGTCGACAGCACCATGAGCCCGGCCATTAGGGTCTCCGTGCCACAGATGGGGCAGCGCGTTGCGACGAACGCAGCGGGCACGTAGATCGCCAGGGCAAGTGATCATGAACTCCCCACTGAGACCGGTTGCTGAGATCGATTGCACAAAACGATATCGGAGGAAAACAAACGTGTCAATCATGGGCCTGCCACCGACACCGGCGAGGCGGACATCGGCGCTGCTGGGCATTGCCGCCTCGACAGGCGCAGTGACGCCGATGCCGTCTCGGAAGGCGTCCGCTACATCTCATGCCGTTGGCGCGCGCCATCTGCCGCAGTGGAGGAACTTGTCGGGCCGTTGACGCCGTGCCCCGGCTTGCCCGGGCGTCGCGATCGTCACCGCGGACTGGCTCCCGCAGGCCGGTCGACTCAGCCATCCGATACAGACGGGGTTCCGCAATAGCAGCGCGGCAGTTGGCCAACTCGTTGCCCGCGGTCATCCACCAACAAGGGCAACCTGGAGACGCGAACTCTCGTAACCGACGACACACCCTCTTTGGGTGGCGTCCGGAGCGCCCCGGAATGACGCGCGGCTAGGTCACGCGAGCGCAGCCGAAACGCTCGATACCTACAGCCACCTCTGGCCCGACTCCGACGAGCGGACGAAGGACGCCGTCGATGGAGTTCTCCGAAATCTTGCGGACTATTTGCGGACTGGCGACGACACCGAAATGAATATCCGCAGGTCAGAGCCTTAAAAGTGGATGAGTCGGTCGATACGCCGGGTTCTGTCCCGCGCCGCCGTTGCCGGTGACGTGGTGACGGTCATCCATCTAGGACGGCCGTTGCCGGCCGCCTCCAGCGCTCTACCCGTGTGCTCGGACGGGCCGCCCTCGAACGCACACTGTCTGAGTTTGCTCCGGGTGGGGTTTACCTAGCCGGCCTGGTCGCCCAGGTCGCTGGTGGTCTCTTACACCACCGTTTCACCCTTGCCCCGCGCGCCGTTCCCGAGGGAACGGCATACGAGGCGGTCTGTTCTCTGTGGCACTGTCCCGCGGGTCGCCCCGGGTGGCTGTTGGCCACCACCTTGCCCTTCGGAGCCCGGACGTTCCTCGGCAGCACCGAGGTGCTGACGCGACCGCCTGACCGACTCATCCGCGTCCAGCATACGGGTGCAGAATGACCGCCCGTGTGGTCCATCGACCCGATCGGGGTCCTCCTCCCCCTCGCCCTGTCGATCACGTATGCCGGGCTGCTGGCCGTCCGTCGTGAGGCCTGGCCCGGGTGGCGCACCGTCTGCTGGTTCGGTGGGGTGGTGGTCCTCGCGTGGTGCCTCCTCGGCGCACCGGCGGCGCGGCGGGCCGAGACGCCGTGGTGGGGCGCACTGGGCATCGCGCTGGTCGCCGCGGTCGTCCCGCTCGGTCTGGCCCTGGGCAACCCGATCGGCTTGTGGGAGAACGGTCGTCGTCCGATCGCCTGGGTACGCGGGAGGCCGGCGCGGGTGGTGATGTTCCCGCTCGTGGCGTCGGCGGTCAGCGCGGCCGTCCTGACGATCGCGTTCACTGGCGGCTGGTATGCCGCGGCGAGACGTCACGACGGGGCGTGGACCCTGCTGGTGCTCGCCGCGCTGGCCGTGGGGCTCCTCGTCAACCTGCCGCTGCTGTCCGAGGACCTGCTGCCCGCCTGGTGCGGCCCCGGCCTGCGGACCGTGCTGGCGTTCCTCGACGGCCTGCTCGACGCCATCCCCGGCATCGTCGTCATGACGACCGTCGAGCGGTTCACCGGTGGCGCCCTGCTCGCGGTCGCCGAGTCGGTCGGCGTCCCGATGATCTTCGCCGTCCTCGCCCAGTGGGTGCGCGCGGACGAGCGTGAGGCCCGGGCCACCGATGCCCGCCTCGACGCTGCGGAGGCCGAGGGCGACTTCGACGGCACCCCCTGGTGGCGCTCGGCGGAGCGTCGCTAGGCCTGCGAGCCCACGGCCGCCCGCAGCGCGGCATACGACTCGACGAGCTTGCCCCGCTCGGCGGCGAGGAGTGGGTCATCGCGTCGGGACCCCGCGCGCACCCAGGCGTCCGAGAGGTCCATGGCGGCGACCCGGGCCGCTGCCGCCGGCCGGAGGAGGTCGCGGGGCGCGGCATACACGTAGGCATAGAGGTCGACGAGGGCCCGCACCAGCTTCGTGTCGCTGACCGCAGGGTCGTGCTGGTGCGCCCGGTGGATGCGCCACCACTCGACCTCGTAGGCCGCGGCCTGGGCCGGGTCGATGGGCAGGTCGCCGGCCCGGGCAACGAGGGTGTAGAACCGGCCCATCGAACGTCGAGCGCCGTCCGGGTCGTTGTCCGGGAAGGGCGCCCACTGCTGGTTGGCCCGCAGGACCCACCAGGCACCGAGGAGGGTCCGGGACCGGGACATGCCGAAGCCCTCGCGCACCATCGCGACCGCCGACCGGAGGAAGGAGACCCACTCGTGGCGGTAGTAGGACGCCCAGGCCTCGGTCTCAGCCTCGCCGACGGCGACGGGGTCGAAGCTGCGTGGGCCGCGGGGCTTGCGGGTGTCGGACATGGCATGCCTCCTCACCCCATCATCGCGCGTCCGGTCAGCCCTGGACCTGGAACTGGACCGTGCTCGTCGCCAAGTCGGCCTTCGTGAGCCGGGCGGTCACCGCGTCCCCCGGCTGTCCGGGGCCCTGGGCGGGCGCGACGACGGCGGGGTCCAGGATCTGGAGCAGGTCGCCCTTGCCGTTCTGCTCGACGATGACCGCGGCGAAGTCCTCGCCGACCCGGGACGAGAGCACGGCGGCCTCCGTGGCGTCGGTGCACTGCCGTTGGACGGTGTTGGCGAGGGAGTCCGTGCGCTTCATGATGTCGGGCAGGCTCGGCAGCGCCTCCCGCGCCCAGGCGGGGATCTCCGTACCCGAGGCGATCGCCGCACAGACGGCGAGCCCGAACCGGTCGACCAGCCGGCGCAGCGGCGCCGTCACGTGGGCATAGATGCCGGCCACCGCGGCGTGCTCGGGGTCCTTCGGGACGGATCCGTCGAGGGGTGTGTACGACGCACCCCGGAACAAGCCGGTCGCCGCATGGACGAGGGCCAGGTGCTTGGGGTTGGTCAGGTCCAGTCGGCGCAGCAGGTCGCCATAACGCTCATCCTGTCCCCAGTCAACGCCCAGTGCCGCCGCCTGGCGGCGAAACCGTTGCACTGCAACGGGATCCGGCGACGGCATCGTCCGCAGGATGCCGACCTTGGCGTCCACCATCATCCTCGCGGCGACCATGCCGGCGAGGAGGGAGATCTGTGCGTTCCACTCCTCCGCGGGCACCGGTGGCCGGAACCGTAGGGTGTAGGTCCCGTCGTCGGTCCGGTTGACCTCCTGCTCGGGCATCGGCAGGCTGGCGCCGCCGCGCGCCGCCTCCTGGGCGATCCGCTTGACCCCGATCTCCTTGAGCAGCAGGAGCCGCTCGTCGGAGGTGTTGTCGTCGATGGCGTCCTGGACCTGCCGGTAGTCGAACCGGTTCACGCTCCGGACCTTGGCCGGGTAGATCGTCGAGGTCGTCACGGCGCCCTCCGCGTCCAGCCCGATGTCCCAGACGTATGCCGCCCGCACCTGGCCGGCGAGCAGGCTCGCCGCTCCCTCGCTGAGGACCGTCGGGTGCAACGGGGTGCGTTCGTCGGGGCTGTAGATCGTCTCCCCGCGGGTGCGGGCCTCCTTGTCGATGGCGCCACCGGGCGCGACAAATGCCGGCAGGTAGGTGATCGCGTAGCGGACTCGGTAGCCGTCGCCGTCCCGCGAGAGGTGCATGGCCTGGTCCAGGTCCATCGAGCCCTCGGGGTCGATGGTGAGGAATGGGACATCGGTCTCGTCGCGGTCCGGCATCGTGAGCGGGGCCTGCAGGACGCGAGCCGCCTCGGCCTCGACCTCGGCCGGGAAGGCCTCGGGCACCTTGGCGGCGGCGCGGATCTCCCGGAAGCGGGCAGTGAGGTCATCGGAGGAGTCGTCAAGCCTGACGATCTGCTTGGGCACCCGGTCAACCTACCGACCGATGCTGACGAAGTCGTCGAAGACGACCGCCACGCTGCCTACGGCCGGAGTCAGCCGCCCGTCCCTCGATAGCTGAACAAGGGGCCGAAGTGCGGCTGTGATGCGTGGTCCTGCACGGCAGCAGCGCCGACACCGCACGCCAGCTGGAGCGCCTCCTCGTCGCTGAGCCCCGACCGAAGGGCCAGGACGAGAGCCGAGCAGAAGGCGTCGCCGGCGCCGATGCTGTTGACCACCGACACCTTGCGCGCGGGCGCCGACGCGACGAGCCGCCCGTCGCGGAAGAGGGCCGCGCCCTTGCCTCCGTAGGTCACGGCGACCAGACGCGCCGAGGCCAGCTCGGGGATCTCGGCGCGCTCGGTCTCGTTGACGATCACCAGGTCGGCTCGGTCGATGAGCTCGGGCGGGAGCGGCTTGGACGGCGCCGCGTTGAGTGCGAAGAACCCGGCGGTCCGGCGGGCGGTCTCCAGCACCAGCTGCGTATCGACCTCGAGCTGGCACAGGACGATCTCGTCGTCCCCGAGCTCGACATCATCCAGCCGGATCAGGCCGTTCGCACCCGGGCAGACGGCGATCTGGTTCTCGCCGCCCTCGTCGACCACGATCAGTGCCGTGCCCGTCGGCTCGGACACCGTACGAATCTGGCCCACGTCAACCCCGGCATCCGCCAGCGACGCGATGACCTGTCGGCCCGAGTCGTCGTCACCCACCGCGCCGATCATCCGGACGCGACTGCCGAGACGGGCAGCGGCCGCAGCCTGGTTGCCGCCCTTGCCTCCCGGTTGGAAGCTGAGCACGCCATCACCGACGGTCTCTCCCGGCCCAGGAAGCCGATGGGTCCTCGCGATGATGTCGAGGTTGATGCTCCCGAGCACGCAGAGCGGGGGGATCGTCTGGTCAGTCATGGGCGGGCCTTTCCACGCAGGACAGTATGCAGCGGCGACACATCGCGAGCGCGATCGTCACGGACTCACGTGTCACAGGCTCAGGATCCGGCTCAGCAGCTCCGGAGCAAAGGGCTGCGCAATCTCCAGGACCACCCGGGTGTGGGCGCCCTCCTGAGCCGGGTATCCGCGGAACCGCCCGCGCAGGTCGCAGACGGTCTGACCTCGACCGGGGCCGTCGGTGGTATCGACGACGACATCGACCAGGGGCGCGCACGTGAGCTCGACAGTGCCACAGGCGATGGCCGCTGCCAACGGGTCGTGCAACGCCACGGCCCGACGCCCCAAGACGTTTATGTAGAAGCTGGCGTAGCCCTCGATCATCGAGCCGATGGCCTGTGCCACCGGTCGGCCCGATGCCAGGAGGGCGGCCTCGTCATGCTCCTCGAAGAGGTGCTGCATGGTGACGTCCAGGCCGGCCATGGCAATCTTCCAGGGAGCAGCAAACACGATCGCGGCTGCCTCGGGGTCGTGCATGACGTTGGCCTCGGAGACGGGTGTCATGTTCCCGGGGACCATGGCGGCACCGGCCATCAGCACCACGCTCTCGACCAGGTCGACGATGCCCGGATCCTTGGTCAGTGCCGCCGCGAGGTTGGTGAACGGGCCCACCGCAAGCACCCGCAGCTGCCCGGGGTGTTCGTGGGCCAGCCGGATCAGCAGGTCGACGGCATGCTCCGCGACGGGTTCTGCGGTCGACCTGGGCAAGGTGACGTCACCGACCCCGTTGTGGCCGTGGACTTCCGGCGAGCCGCCGTCGAACGCCTTGGCCAGCCAGTCGGTGCAACCGACCGCGACCGGGATGTCCGTCCGCTGCGCGAGGCCGAGCACGTCAATGGTGTTGCGAGCCGCCTGGGTCGCGCTGCAGTTGCCGCTGACCGTCCCGATCCCGCGTACGTCGACTTCGGAGCCGGCCAGCAGGTAGGCCAGCGCCATGGAATCGTCGATGCCCAGGTCGGTGTCGTAGTAGAGCGGGACGGCGTGCGCCGCGGTCATGAGGCGCTCCCCCGGGTTGCTGCCGACGAGAGTGGTTTTGCTTGCAGCAGGAACGCGGAGAGCAGCGCGAACACGCCGATGACGACGCACACCCACAGCGATGTCTGGTAGCCCGCCACGGTCCCCTTCCCGACGATCGGTCCGGCCCAGGCGAAGCCGATCGACGCACCGACGCCGAAGCAGGCGTTGCTGATTCCCGGCAGGGATCCGGGCGCGTCATCGGGCGCCTGGACGACTCCCATGCCGCTGGCGGAGGTGAGGAGCAACCCGTTGTAGACGATCCCGAACAACAGCATCAGGACGAAGACGACCCATTTGTCCGTCGCAAACAGCGCCGTGGCCGCCGTGACGACGAGGGTGGCCACGATCCCGGCCCGCAAGGTGACGACGAAGCTGGTGCGGACCGCAAGGCGACCCGCGAACGGTGCCGAACCTAGGCCCAGCAGGGCCGCCGGAGTCAGGAAGAGCAGCGCCATCGTCGTCCCGCCCAGGGCATACCCCACCTTGGAGTCCTCGGCGATCGCCGGGACGATGAAGTTGAGGACGACGAAGAAGGACGAGAGCGACAGGATCACCGACGTGATGACCGGCCACACCTGCCGGGACCTCATGTGCCGCACCGCGATGAGCGGGCTCGCGATCCGGCTTTCCACGACGAGGAACACCGCCAGTGCCACTGCGGAGACGACGATCCACGCAAGCGCGCCACCGGAGAACCAGCCACCGGTTCCGCCTTCGGTCAGGAAGAGGTTGACGCCGGCCACGACGAGGGCCATCAGCACGCCACCAGCCCAGTCCATCGAACCGGTCGCCCCAGCCTTCGGCCGGCCACCGGGCACGGCGATGCTCGCGAAGGCGATGGCGATGATGCCAACGACGAGGATGAGCACGAAGATGGATCGGAAACCCCATTTGTCAGCCATGACGCCGCCCAGCAGCGAGTCCAGGCCGGCGACGCCGCCGTTGATGGCGGAGATGACACCCACGCACGCGCCGAAGGCAGGGCCGGCCAGATGCTCCTTCAGGATCATGTAGGACAAGGCGAAGGAGATGACGCTCCCGCCCTGGAGGATCCGCCCGAACACCATGAGCGGCAAGGCCGTGGCGATGATGCAGATCACCGTTCCGACCACTGTGACCGCCATGACACCGATCAGGACGCGCTTGCGCCCGATGAAGTCGCTCCACCGAGTGCAGATCACCGAGATGATGGCACCGGACAGGAAGAAGTAGTTCCCCATCGAGTTGTACGCGTTGCCGCCGAGCGCCTTGTTGATCTCACCGATGGCGGGCACCAGCATGCTCGAGTTCAGCTGGAATGAGATCACCGAGCTCAGGAGAGCGGCGACCAGCAGGGCGACCTTGCCTCGCGACAGGATGGGTTCATCGACCTCATCGACTGCGTTGCCCACCGGGCCGGGCGATTCGTGCATTTGCGTGTCTCCTCGATCGTCGTTGACCGGATCCTTGTCTGACGTCAGAGTGCAGACGTCCAACATGTGATGGCCATTCCTATGGGGTGCCGACCCGCGCTGTCAACCGGAGCCCACGGTGCGATATCGGCGAGGCCCCGAGGCCGAGCCCGGGCGAAGACGCCGCCCCTGTACCGTGAGCCTCCGATGCCGGAAGGGGCTGATGGGTGGACAGCGATCTGAGCTACTTCGATGCGCAGGTGTCCGTACGAGCCGGTCTGCCCTTGCGGGTCGCGGTCTACAACCGCGTTGCGGACGGCATCCTCACCGGGCGGATTCCGCTCGGTGCAGCGTTGCCCAGCGAGTTCGACCTGGCCCGGCTCCTCGGGGTCAGCCGGACCGTGGCGCGGGAGGCTCTGATGCTCCTCGAGGAGGACGGCCTCGTCAGGAACCGACGCGGCGTGGGCCGGTTCGCCACCACCGAGCTCCCGCGGATCGGGTTGGAGCGGATCCAGCCCATCGAGAAGTTCCTCACCGGCACCACACCGGGCGTGCGGCTGCAGCGGACCAAGATGGAGATCCAGCTCGCCTCTGCGTGGACCATCCCCGGGCTCGCCCTTCGCGACGGCGACAACTGCTGGATCTGGGAGTCGGTACTACGTGATGGCGACCGGACGATCGGCATGACCCAGGAGCACATCGCGGTCGGCTCGCAGCTGGCCGCGGTGGACGAGCGGCTGGCCAAGGTCGTGGAGAAGGTGCCCTCACACGGTCACAGCCTGCTCTGGGTGATCCAGGACACCATCCCCGACCAGCTCGGCCCAGCCACCTGCCAGATAACCGTCTCCCGCCTCGGCACGACCCGCTCGGCGATCCTCGGGGCCGATCGGCACGACCCCGCGCTCGTGATCACCCAGTCCGTCCACTATCGGGGCAAGCCCTTCTACCTCGGCAAGCACGTGCTGGTCTCGACGGCAGCGCAGATCGTCGTGATGCAGAGCTGAGCCGGGGCCAGCGGTCATTGCCTCCAGAACTGGAGCCACGTGACCGAGGAGAAGATGGCCAGGCAGGTGGCATAGCCCGCCACCACGACTGCGGCTCCGGCCACGCTCGGCCGTGCTCGAGCGCCGTCGACCGGGTCGAGCCACCATCGGAAGCGAGCCGTCCCCCAGGGCATCAGCACCCAGGTGAGCAGGCTGACGCTGATCAGCTGACTGAGCCACATCGTCAGCCAGACGTCGGTTCCGAGCTTTCGGATGAGGGGGTCGACGAACCTGCTCAAGAGCATGACAGTGGGGTAGAGCACGAGCAGGACGACCATGTTGGTCTTCCACTTCGGCGTGACCCGGGTGACACCGTCCTGCAGCCGCGTGATCGAGCCGAACGGCGTCCGAGCCACGGCATGGAAGTCCTCGGTCAGGTGGGACCGGAGCTGCGGCAGTGTTCCGGAGCGCTCCGGGGAGTGCAGCCACCCCTGCAGCTGGCCCTCGGTCCTGAACCGAGTCACCGAGACCCACGGGCCGGTGTCGTATGCCGGCTCGAGCAGGGTCGCTCCCTCGAAGCCGCTGAAGGTCATCGAGAGCTCCGCGAGCTGGGTCTGTGCGGCGATGAACCCCTGGACACTGTCGGGTTCGACGGTGTGGACGAAGATGCCGACTCCCGGTGGCGACGGCTCGGGATCCACCAGGATGTCCAGGCTCTTGCGCAACGGACGCGAGGCCCATGCCCGGCCGGCCACCGGCATACCTTCGTCCAGCCAGTGATGCAGGTCGCCCTCGCTCTCGAAGGTCGCGGCCACCGCGCGGTCCAGTCGCCCGGGGTTCAGCACAGACACCTGACCGTGGAGGTAGCCGCGGGACCGGCGGGCCGAGCTGTCAAGGGCCTCGGCGAACGCGCGAAACTCCGCATCGGTCCCGGCGTCGTGAAAGCTCTGGATACAGGTGGCAGCGTTGTCGACCATGGCGGGACCCTATGGGCTCGTGGCTGACCTCGTAACCTTGGCCGGTGCTCATCCTCCTGCCGCCTTCCGAAGGCAAGACCGGACGCCGCAGGGGCAAGCCGGCCGACCCTGGGACGTGGTCGTTCCCCGAGCTGGCTCCGACCCGCGCCGAGGTCCAGGCGGCGCTGGTCCGGACGAGCTCCGGCGTCGACGCGCTGGAGCGGCTGCTCGTCACCGAGAACCTTGCGCACGACGTCGCGGCGAACCTCGACCTCGACCTGGCGCCCTCGGCGCCGGCCATCGACGTCTACTCCGGTGTCCTCTACGAGGCCCTCTCCTACGACACCCTCGACGCGGCCGCACGACGCCGCGCCAACCGGTGGATCGTCATTGTGTCGGCCCTGCACGGTGCCGTCCGCCCGACCGACCGGATCGTGCCGTACCGGTGCCACATCTGCGCACGCCTGGAAGGGCTGGACAACCTGGAGCGGGTCTGGCGCCCGCGGCTCGCCGAGGTACTGCCCGCCGTCGTCGGACGCGGGCTGATCGTCGACGCCCGGTCGAGCACCTATGTCACGCTGTGGCGCCCGCAGGGCCCGCTCGCCGACCGCCGCGTCGCCATCAGGGTTCCCGGGGCGAGCCACATGGCAAAGCACACCCGAGGCCTCGTCGCACGCACCATCTGCGAGCAGGGTCTGGACCCTCGACGGCCCGAGCAGCTGGCCGAGTCCCTCGCCGCGGCATACGAGGTGTCGCTCGACCCCCCGGATCGGCCGGGCGCGCCGTGGACGCTGTCGGTCACCACCCGATGACGACGGCCGCACCCCGGTGACCGGACCGGACCTCGTCGACCTGGTGGCCCGGATCGGGCCGATCGTCGTGTTCCTCCTGGCCATCACGGTGACGGCCGAGATCGCCGAGCGGGCTGGAGTCTTCGACGTCGCCGGCCACATCATGGCCCGCTGGGGGCGGCATCGAGTCTGGCGACTCTGGCTGCTCTTCGCCGGCCTGGCCGTCGTCTGCACGGTGGTCCTCAGCCTCGACACGACCGCCGTCCTGTTGACCCCGGTCGGGCTGGCGATCGCCCGTCAGGTGGGGCTGCCACCGCTCCCCTTCGCCCTCACCACGTTGTGGGTCGCCAACACCGGCTCTCTCCTGCTCCCTGTCTCCAACCTCACCAATCTCCTTGCGCTGCAGAGTTTCTCGACACTCGAGGTGCATCACGCGGCATACGTCCGACTGGCCGCTCCGCCCGCAGTTGCGGCGGTCGTCGCAACGCTGGCGTTCATCGCCGTGCTCCGTCGACGGGACCTGCTCGGCCGGTTCACGGTGGACCCACCCCCGGACCCGCACGACCGCGGACTGCTCTGGATCAGCGGCACCGCATGCGTCCTCGTCGGACCGCTCTTCGCTGCCGGCCTCTCACCGGCCTGGGTGTCAGCGGGGGCGGCCGCCGTGCTGCTCGCCGCCGCGTCGTGGCGGTCCCCCACACTCCTGCGCGAGATCAAGGTTCCGTGGCTCATGGCACTGGGCTTCTGCGCCGTCTCGCTCGTCGTGACGCTGGCCAACGCGCACGGGCTCACCTCCGTCCTGGCTCGCGCCACGGGATCCGGCGACGGGTTCGTTGCGCTGCTGCGCGTGGCGGGCGAGGGTGTCGGCGCGGCCAACGTCGTCAACAACCTCCCCGCCTACCTCGCCCTGGAGCCGGCCGCATCGACGTCGGCGACGCGACTGATGGCCTTGCTCGTCGGCGTCAATGCCGGCCCTCTCGTCACGCCGTGGGCGTCCCTCGCAACCCTGCTGTGGCTGCAACGGTGCCGGTCGGCAGGGGTGACCATCCCGCCCCTGAAGCTGGCCCTCGCCGGCCTGGCCTGCGCGGCCGTCACGGTGCTGGCGGCGACGGCTGCGTTGGCGCTCGCCACCTGACCCCTCCTTAAGTTATCGGGTCCTCGGGGTTGTTGCCTCCGCACCCGACAAGGTTTGTCGGGTGCAGAAGGTAGTACCCCGAGGACCCGATAACTTCGCGCGAGCGCCGGGGCCGGGGCCGGGGCCGGGGGCGGGGC
>Ga0209811_10000155_pt1 | contig 31632 bp, 29 predicted proteins | sample Coa_R1_6_FD_187161 | JGI IMG/M metagenome (GOLD analysis project Ga0209811, IMG submission 187161) | Surface soil microbial communities from Centralia Pennsylvania, which are recovering from an underground coalmine fire. - Coalmine... | ecosystem: Environmental > Terrestrial > Soil >... | reverse complement strand
GGCCTGGCCCAAGCAAAGCGAATCACCGCGGCAGCGGAAGACAATATCTATGCCGACGAAATTATTCTCGCGCGAGACACGCGCTATCAGCACATCGTGCTGACCCGATTTAAGGATGACATCCGCCTGTTTCTCAACAGTCATCTGCAATTCAGTTCCCGCGATGAGTATCGCTATCACGAGGCGTTGATTCACCCTGGACTGTCGGCCGTGCCCGCCCCACGCCGGGTGCTGGTGATGGGGGGCGGCGATGGACTCGCGGTGCGCGAGATCCTCAAGTATCCGCAGGTGGAAAGTGTCACCCTAGTCGATCTTGATCCGGAAATGACGCGCTTGTTCTCGACCCACCCGATGCTGACAGGCCTGAACCAGAAATCCTTCTTGTCGCCAAAAGTACACGTCATTAATGCTGATGCATTCCCGTGGGTAGATACTAGCGCCGACAGCTACGACTTCATCGTGATCGACTTTCCCGATCCGACCAGCTACTCGCTGGGGAAGCTCTACACCACGGCGTTTTACAAAGCTGCGGCACGGCATCTGAGCGCGCAAGGCCTGATGGTGGTGCAGAGTACTTCGCCTATGTTTGCGCGCGACTCGTACTGGTGCATCGTCGAGACGCTGAAGCAAGCTGGACTTAAGACCTATCCCTATCACTTGTACGTGCCGTCGTTTGGGGAGTGGGGCTTCGTGATCGCCTCGTCGCATGAATACTCACCGCCGACTCTTCTGCCCGCTGGGCTGCGCTTTGTTTCTGTCGACGGCCTGCCCACGATGTTCCAGTTCCCGCCTGACATGTCGCCGATGCTGATGCCGCCGAATCGCCTGAACGATCAGGTACTGGTGCGCGCTTACGACCAGGATTGGAAGGACATCAGCCATTGAAGTTCACGCGTCGAAAGTTTCTGCAGGCCGGCAGTGCCGCGCTTGTGGGACTCTCCGTGAAGGGCGATCGCCCCATTGCCGGCGGCTTCGTCAACGATTCCTTTCAGATGGGGCACTTGCTGCGCGACCGCGCATCTTTTCCGCCGCCTCGAAGAACTGAAAAACATGCCGTAGTTATTGTGGGCGGAGGGATCGCAGGTCTCAGCGCGGCGTGGCGGCTGAACAAACGCGGATGCAAGGATTTCGTCCTTCTTGAAATGAACGAGCAACCGGGAGGCAATTCCCGCTGGGGCGAAAACGAAGTCACGGCGTATCCCTGGGCGGCACATTATGTTCCGGTGCCCGGCCCGAAAGCTACCTACGTCCGCGAACTGTTTGAAGAACTCGGCGTGCTGAAGAATGGCGTGTGGGACGAACGCGCTCTTTGCTTCTCGCCCCAAGAGCGCTTGTTCTTATATGGCCGGTGGCAGGAAGGAATCGAGCCCGCGATCGGCTTGAGCGACAAAGACCGGGAACAGTTCCGCAAGCTGGAAGATCAGATTCACCGCTTCCGTGCCTCAGGAGGATTCACCATTCCCATGGAGCGCGGGCTCTCTCGCGAGCAGGCAGATCTGGATCGCATGCCATTCAGCGAGTGGCTGCGCGCGCAAGGTCTGGATTCGCGAATTGTTGCCTGGTACATGAATTACTGCTGTCGAGATGATTATGGCGCGCTGGCTGCGAGCACTTCAGCGTGGGCGGGAATTCATTATTTTGCATCCCGCGAGCCGGAAGACAAGGGTCCGCTAACGTGGCCGGAAGGGAACGGTTGGATCGTTCGCAGGTTGCTCGAGCGGGTCGGGTCGTATGTGCGCTCCGATCAGATGGTTCATCACATCGCAAAGCAGGGAAGCGGCTACGGCGTTCTTGCTGGAGAGATCGAGTATCAGGCCGAGTTCGTGATCTTCGCCGCGCCTACGTTTCTGGCTCCGTACGTCGTCGAGGGTTTCGGTCCGCTGCGAGACTTCCAGTATTCGCCCTGGCTGACGGCCAACCTAACGTTGCAGCGACTGCCTGCGACGTCAGGGAGCGATCCTACCTGGGACAATGTCGTGATGAATTCGCCAATGCTGGGCTACGTCGACGCCATGCATCAGACCGTGCGCAGCCGGGTTGATCGTACCGTGTGGACATTTTATTGGGCTCTGGCCGAAGGGGCGCCGGCTGCCAATCGGCGCTTGCTGCTGGAGAAGGACTGGAGCTATTGGAAGGAGGCCATCCTGCGAGATCTTGAGCGCGTGCATCCGGACATTCGAACCTGCGTTTCGAGAGTCGATGTCATGCGGTTCGGCCACGCTATGGCTCGGCCTATACCCGGCGCGATCTTCTCGGAAAAGCGCCGAAAACTTGCCGATCTCGACGGCCGGTTGTTGTTTGCGAACTCTGATCTGAGCGGATTTTCAATCTTTGAGGAAGCTCAATACCGGGGCGTGCGCGCGGCGGAAAAGGTCCTTCATCATCTAGGTGGCGGTTCCTAGCTAATCGCGCAGAGCAAATGCAATGATCGTCTGGCCTCGAACTCCTGTCCTTGCCTCAAACTTTTTCAAGAGGTTTCCTTCGAGGTCGTTGGGATCGACTTCCATCTCGCAAGCGGCGATCTCCTCATCGCTTGCTCCGTGATAGCACAGTTCGCATACACCCAGACCATCTTCCGATTGCACGGGAGGACCAAAAGTCCGGCAAGTCATGGGACGGGATTCGTAAAGGTCACACATCCCAGTCGATGGGTCGAGCACCGGGCAGGTTTCGTCATTGGCGAATTCTTCGAAGCGCGCTTGGGACGCGTCGTCTTCCGCCAGGATGCCGGAGCGCGGATCGCCGGGAATGTCAGCTCTCAGCCGAGTTGCCGCTTCACGGGATCGTGCGTGCACTGCCGCTGCCCTGGCCGGATCTCGCTTTTCAAGTTCGGCGAGGCCACTCTTCAGTCGGGTCGCATCGAGTTGATTGATCGGGAACACACCGACGCAACACTGAGTGCAGCCCGGACGGCACACCAACCATGGGCCGCTGCGGCGCGTAGCGTCCGCGAGAGCCGCGTCGACGATCTGAACCAATTTTCGATCACCCGCAGGTAAGGGATGCCCGCGCATGTTGTCAGGATAGCGCAGACACGGCTGTCGGGCGACGTCGGGCTAGTGACCGCCGCCACCTGTCAGTTCGCGCACGATGCTCCCGACAAATGCCTTCGCATCGCCGAAGAGCATCAGGTTGTTGTCGAGGTAATACAAGGGATTGTCGATTCCAGCGAAGCCGGGGCTCATGCCGCGCTTGATCACCATCACCGTGTGCGCCTTGTCGACATCAAGGATGGGCATCCCGTAGATCGGGCTGGTGGCATCCGAACGAGCGGCGGGATTGGTCACGTCGTTCGCGCCGATCACGAGTGCAACATCGGTCTGGGGGAAGTCGCCGTTGATGTCGTCCATGTCCATCAAGCGGTCGTAGGGAATGTCGGCCTCGGCGAGCAGCACGTTCATGTGTCCCGGCATGCGGCCTGCTACTGGATGGATGGCGAACCTCACGTCTACTCCTCGCTTGGTGAGGGCGTCATAAAGTTCGCGAACCTTGTGCTGGGCCTGCGCGACCGCCATGCCGTAGCCGGGCACAATGACAACTTTGTTGGCGGCCGACAGAATCGCCGCCGCTTCCTCAGCCGTTGCGCTCTTGACGGCCTTTGCTTCCTGCGCACCTGCCGCTGCCGCCTGCACCTGTCCAAACGCGCCGAACAGCACGTTGGTGAACGAACGGTTCATCGCTTTCGACATGATGACCGAGAGAATGAGACCGGAAGATCCGTCCAGCGCGCCTGCGACGATGAGCAATTTGTTGTTGAGCACAAAGCCCATTGCCGCGGCCGACAGTCCGGCATAAGCGTTCAAGAGTGAAATGACGGTCGGCATATCAGCGCCGCCGATCGGGATCACCAGCAGAACGCCGAATGCAAGTGCGATCAGCAGCATGAACGGGTAGAGCTGTTTCGCTTCCGGATGCAGCACCAGGTAGACGGCTATCGCGACAGCAATCACGAGCAGGAGAAAGTTGACGAGATTCTGGCCTTTATAGGTCAAGGGCCGCTGCGGTAAGACTTCCTGCAGTTTGCCCGCGGCCATCAGGCTTCCCGTGAAGGTCAGCGATCCGAGGATGACCTCCATCGAAAGCACGGCCATCATGAAGCGCGAAATATCAGGAGTGCGCAAATAAAACTCGGCCGTGCCCACCAGCGTGACGCAGAGGGCGCCGAAAGCGTGGCTGAGGGCCGTCCGCTGAGGGACGGCGGTCATCTGCACACGGCCCAGCGGGACGCCGATGATCGTCCCCAATACCAATGCGATGGCGATCCACTGGTAGTCGACGATGCCGTGATGCAGCAGCGTACCGCCGATGGCCAGCAGCATGCCCAGTTCGCCGGCCCACACGCCATGGCGTGCGGTGGTGGGCGAACTCATCCACTTGAGCGAGAGAATGAACAGCGCGCTCGCCAGGAGGTAAACAACTTCGATGATTACCTGATTGCCAGCGAATTCGTTCATGATTTGGCTGCCGGACGGCTGGACTTGAACATCTTAAGCATGCGGTCCGTGATCAGGAATCCGCCGACGATATTGCTGGTCGCGGCCACAACCGCGATGGTGCCGAGCACAGCTGACAACGTGCTCTTGTGCTCACCCACCAGCACGATTGCGCCCACTACGGCGATCGCATCCAGTGCGTTCGTGAGCGACATGAGGGGCGTATGGAGCAGCGGAGACACACGGCGGATGACTTCGAACCCAATGAAGCCCGCCAGCATGAAAATAAAAAGACCATTAATCAGGATGGAACCACTCATCTATCCTCCCCAAATTCGTCAACCTTGTGTGACCGGAGACGGCGTACTAAAAAATTCGCGGACACGCGCATTCACAACCTCACCGCCGCGCGTGACGAGAGTCTCACGCACAATCTCATCGTCCATGTTTAGTTGGAGCTTTTGTTCCTTGATGAGATGGGTCAGGAACGAAGTGATGTTGCGGGCGTACATTTGGCTCGCGTGATACGGGACGCCGCTGGCCACGTTTATGGCACCGATGATGGTGACGCCGTGCTGGATGATGGTCTCTCCTGCTTTGGTCAACTCGCAATTACCGCCTCGCTCGGAGGCGAGATCGACAATCACCGAACCTGGCGCCATTCCTTTCACCATCTCCTCCGTGACCAGCACGGGCGATCTCTTGCCCGGGATCACGGCCGCTGTGATGACCACATCGCTTTCTTTGACGACGCGTCCCAGTAGCTCGCGCTGTTGCTTGTAGAAGCTCTCATCCTGCGCTCGGGCATATCCGCGAGCGTCCTGGGCGTCCTTGGCTTCGATGGGTAGTTCCACAAAGCGCCCACCCAGGCTTTGCACTTGTTCCTTGGCAGCGGGCCGAAGATCGTAAGCAGAGGTTACCGCTCCCAGACGGCGGGAGGTCGCGATCGCCTGTAGTCCGGCGACTCCCGCGCCGATCACCAATACGCGTGCTGGCGTGATGGTTCCGGCGGCAGTCGTCAGCATCGGGAAGATGCGCGGATGGCTGTCGGCCGCTATGAGAACAGACTTGTATCCGCAGATTGTGCCCATGGATGACAGCGCGTCCATGCTTTGGGCGCGGGTGGTGCGTGGCATTAACTCCACGCTGAATGCAGTAACCCCTCGACCTGCGATGTCCTGAATGATTTCGCGTGATCCGAAGGGGCGCAGAAAGCCGATGAGCAACTGGTCGCGCCGCAGAAGAGGCAGGTCTTCTTTGCCCGTCACGTCGTTAGAGCCGTAGCACAGAACCTGGATCACGATGTCCGCTTTCGCAAACAACGCTGCCCGGTCCGCCACAATTTGAGCGCCTTTTTCTACGTACTGGCCGTCGGGATAGCCTGCCTGCATGCCGGCGCCGCTTTGAACCAACACTTCAAACCCGGCTTTCGCCAGGATGGGAAAGACCATCGGAACCAGCGCAACGCGCCGTTCTCCGGGATACGTCTCTTTCGGAACGCCGATGATCACGTGCGCTGTCCTCCCCTGTGGATCGCTGCGGCAAAGGCACTATTGTATCGGGGGATGGCGCAGTCGAGAAAGTAATCGCTTGGAGACGTCAATGTAGTGATGCCGATCAGAGCTTGTTGCACCAAAACCCTGCACCCGAAATCGCTTTTCCTCGCTTTGCAGGGGATGGATCGGTTTGGCGCCAAGTCATCTTGGGGGCGCGTATCACCGAGAGTGGTGATTCTCATCACTGCTTTGGTGTGCCAATTGCAGCGATAAAGATGCTCGTTGACGCCACGTTCTGGCAACGGGCACGGAATTATTGACGGAGAGTGAACGACGGGCGGAAGGAGGATTGCAGCGCCGAACTCAAGGGGATTCGCGAATACAGTTATTCCGCTATAGATTTGCTTGTGGCAGACGTTCATACCCCAGAAGAGTCGAGCACACAATCTTCCTCCGCACGGTTGTCCACCTCAAGGTTCCTCTCGTCTGTAAATCTCAGCTCGGTGTGACGCAGGTCACCAAGCTACCGTACAACGGGGCAGCCAACCAACACTCGGGTTCGTGCGCGGCGTGCACTCGCCCAGCCGAACCGGAGCGATCCGAGACTGAGGAAGGCTGCATGCCCAACCAGACTGGAACTCCGAAGCCCACAATCGAGCAGCATCTCAAAGCTTGCGGTGTCTCGCGCCGCAGTTTCCTCCAACTTTGTTCCGCCATCATGGTGACTGCTCCCATGGGAATGGCACTCACGGAAAAGGCCGGCCTCTTGCATGTTGCCGATGCGATCGGGAAAGCCAAGCGTCCTTCGGTGATCTGGCTGCATTTCCAGGATTGCACCGGCTGTACTGAGACGCTGCTTCGTACTTCGCGCCCCGACGTAGCCGACCTGATCCTGAACGTCATCTCGCTGGACTATCACGAGACGTTGATGGCAGCTTCAGGCGCGCAAGCGGAAGCTGCCTTGCGCAGCGCGATGGAAGAGAACGCCGGAAAGTACGTTCTGGTAGTCGAAGGCTCGATCCCGGCGAAGGACGATGGCGTCTACATGGAGCTGGGTGGCCGTCCTGCCATTCAAGTGCTTCGCGAAGTCTCGGCCAAGGCCGCCGCCGTCATTGCAATGGGCTCCTGCGCTTCCTGGGGCGGCATTCCTTCCGCTGATCCGAATCCGACCGGCGCGGTTGGCGTGGATGCCGTGGTCTCCGGTAAGCCGATCGTGAACTTGCCGGGCTGTCCGCCCAATCCTTATAACCTGCTGGCCGTCGTTCTCGAATACGCGACCATGGGCAAGCTACCCGCGCTCGATGAGTTCGGGCGTCCGAAGTTTGCGTACGACCGCGTGATTCATGAGAACTGTCCCCGTCGCGCACACTTCGATGCCGGCCGTTTCGCCGCGGCCTTTGGTGATGAGGGCCACCGCAAAGGGTGGTGCCTCTACAAGCTCGGTTGCAAAGGCCCTGTAACCCACGCCGCCTGCGCCAGCCGCCACTTCAATGAGATTCCCGGCGTATGGCCAATCGGAACTGGCACCCCCTGCGTGGGCTGCACAGAAAAGGGAGTCGTCTGGCAGATGGGAACGTTTGAAACCGTGCCCATCCACTTGGCCACGCCGCCCGATACCTATCCTCCGGTGTACAGCACGGCCGGCAAATTGGAAGTCGGTGCCGCCGCCCTGGTGGGCGTAATCACAGGCGCCGTCGGTAGCGCTGCGTGGGTGGCGTCGCAGCGTTTCCAGAGCAGCGCGGAGGCTGGGGTCGCTCGCGTGGCCGCCGACATCGCCCATGCAGAAAAGTTGAAAGGCAAGCCGGCTGACAAGAAAGAGGACTGACGTGTCCATTACTCGTCGTGAACTCATCACGGGCGTCGCCAAAGCCAGCGTGCCGGCTGCTGTCGTGCTCTCGGTCGGCAAAGAGGCGCTCAAGTCCGAGACCATCCCAGTGCCGAATGCTGCCGTCGGATTGCTGTACGACGCCACCATCTGCATTGGCTGCAAGGCTTGCGTATCGGCTTGCGCGGAAGCCAACAACACGCCGCCGGATACGCGCGGCGATGCGTTGCACCAGTCGCCCTCCGACCTTAACGATGTGACCCGCAACATCATCAAGTTGTACAAGCCGGAGGACGGCTCGGCGTTCTCGTTTGTGAAGCGGCAGTGCATGCACTGCCTCGATCCGGCGTGTGCGGCGGGATGCCCGTTCCAGGCTCTCCACAAAGATCCCGAGACTGGCGTGGTTACGTGGACGGCTGAAAAATGTATCGGCTGCCGGTACTGCACGATTACTTGTCCGTATCACATTCCCCGCTTTCAATGGGTGGGATTCAATCCTCGTGTAACGAAATGTGAAATGTGCGATCACCGGCTTGATGCGGGTCTCAAGCCAGGATGCACGTCGGTGTGTCCAACAGGGGCGGTGATCTTCGGACCGCGTCCTGTCCTGCTGCTTGAAGCGAAGCGCCGAATTCAGAACAATCCGAACCGCTACTACGAAAACCGTGTCTACGGAGAATTCGACAACGGTGGGACGCAATCGCTGTACCTCTCTCGCGTGCCTTTCGCCAAGCTCGGGTTGCCGGAAATCGGGCCAGAATCCGTTCCCGCAAAAACGCTGCGATGGCAGCGGCGCTTCTATCAATACTTCGCGCTGCCAGCTCTGCTCTATGCAGGTCTGGTACAGGTCATCCGCAAGCGTCTCAAAGGGCACGAGCACGAGGCGCACGAACTCGAGAAGAAGACCGGATTGAGGGCACAACTATGAGCACCGTGGCAACAAGCGTGGAGCGTGTCCCCGACAGTGATCGCTGGGAGCGAGCCGTTCCTGTGTATGGCTTCCCGCTGGTCAACGGATTCTTCCTCGGACTCTTGGGGCTCGTGATCATTGCCTTGGGCCTCACCGCGTATCGCGAGCTCGCCGGACTCGGGCCCGTCAGCGGCATGAATGACGCATACGGTTGGGGGATCTGGAAGACTTTCAACGTGATGGTGCTCACGGCTCTGGGATCCGGTGCCTTCGCGGTAGGAATCGGCGCATGGGTTTTTCGCCGCAAGCGTCTGCATGCCCTGATGCGCATGGCCCTGCTCACCAGTTTCCTGGCGTATGCCTGTGGACTGCTTTTGCTTGGCATCGATGCCGGCCGGCCGTGGAACTTCTACTGGATTGTGTTTCCGTGGAAGTGGAACATGCATTCACCGCTGGCGGAGGTCGCAATCTGCATGTCGATCTACGCCATGATCCCGCTGGCAATCGAAAACATCCCGCCGGTGCTGGAGCGGTTGTGGTATTTCGACTCTCGGCTACGGCCCGCCGTGGAGCGCATCGAGAAGCGTTTATATTCCGTTTTCCCTTACGTCATCGCCGCGGCGTACCTGCTGCCGGGCATGCACCAGTCGTCGCTGGGCGCGTTGATGCTGCTGGCCGGTGAGCGCGTGCACCCGCTTTGGCAGTCACCCTGGCTTCCGGTGCTCTATCTCGGAGCCGCGACTTTCATGTCGTTTGGATGCGTAGCCGGCACCACCATGCTGTGCTGTCTGGTGTGGAAGCGCGCCATGGACATGGAGGTTCTGGACGAAGCCGCTCGCATCACTGCGTGGCTGATCTTCGGGTGGATGGGGCTGCGCCTTCTCGACATACTTGTCAGGGGAGCGCTATTCACGGCATTGTGCTTCGACCGCTTCGCCGGAGTGTTTTGGCTCGAAATGGTGCTGGTCGCCGCCGGTGGCTACCTGCTGCGCCAGTCGCTGCAGGATCACGATCGCCGGAAGATGTTTCTTGGCTACATCCTCAGCTCGGCGGGCGGCATGATTTATCGCTTCAGTCCCACCACCCTGGCGTTCCGCCCCAATCCCGAAGCGCTGTATTTCCCGGTCACGATCGAAGTTCTAGTTTCACTCGGCTTCATCGCTCTTGGAATTGTGGGATTCCTGATCGCGGTGAAACGGCTGGCCATTCTGCCCGCTCCGCTACACGAGTGGCACGACATGGCGAGCTACTTCCGGTTCCGGCGGCCGTACATCCGCTGGACCGGTTATTTCAAGTTCGGATATTTCGGCGACGACGAGCCCGCAAAACAACAAAATCCTGATTGAACGGCAGACACTATGGCAAAGCGAATCACGATCGATCCCATCACCCGCATCGAAGGCCATCTCCGCGTGGACGTCGAAGTGGAGAACAACGCGGTCAGCAACGCATGGGCATCCTGCACCATGTGGCGCGGCATCGAGAAGATCCTCCGCGGGCGCGATCCGCGTGATGCGTGGTTGTTCACGCAGCGCTTCTGCGGTGTGTGTACCACGGTGCACGCCATGGCCAGCGTGCGTTCGGTGGAAGATGCTCTCAAGCTGGAAGTGCCGCTGAACGCCCAGTACATCAGGAACCTGATTCTCATCGGACACGCTTTGCATGATCACATCGTGCATTTCTACCAGCTGTCCGCACTTGATTGGGTCGATGTGCTGCAGATTCCGAAAGCCGACCCGGCGGCCGCTTCGAAGCTGGCCGAGAGTCTGTCGCCGTGGACGCGGAACTCTCGCAACGAATTGAAAGCTGCTCAAGACAAGGTGAAGGCCGTGGCCGCCAGTGGCCAGCTGGGCATTTTTGCCAATGGGTATTGGGGACATCCGGCGATGCGGCTCTCGCCCGAGGTCAACCTGTTGGCGTTCTCGCACTATCTGCAGGCACTCGAGTATCAGCGGAAGGCTCTGCAGGTCGTGGGCATTCTCGGCTCAAAGACTCCGCATGTGCAAACCCTCACAGTGGGCGGGGTCACAAACGCTATCGACCTCGATAGCCAATCTGCGCTGGGCATGGACAAGCTCGAGATGATTCGCACGCTGCTGGCGGAGGTCAACCAGTTTGTGCAGCAGGTCTACCTCGTCGACGTCTGCGCAGTGGCGGCGATGTATCCCGAGTGGTTCAAGTTCGGCAGCGGCGTGCGGAATTACCTTGCCGTGCCCGATCTGCCGCTCGACAGTCATGGATCGGCTCACGATCTTCCCGGCGGCTACATCATGAACGGGAACGTTGCCGGTACGCATCCTTTCAAAACCGCAGCGGATCCCGAATTCCGTCAGGCCGTTACCGAGGATGTGACGCACTCCTATTACCAGGGGACCAAGCCTCTGCACCCGTGGAGCGGAGAAACCGAGCCCGAGTTCACCGGCTGGAACGGCGAGCAAAAATATTCATGGGTGAAGTCGCCGCGCTTCCAGGGACACCCTATGCAGGTTGGCCCGCTTTCCCAGGTCTTGGTCGGCTATGCCCAAGGCCATCCGCTGACCAAGAAGTATGCCGAACTCGCACTCAACAAGGTCTCGGCAATCGCCGGAGTGCACGCCACTCCGGACATGTTGCACTCCACGCTCGGACGCCATGCCGCGCGGGCCATCCGCGCCGGAATGCTTTCGGAATTGGCCGACAAGCACTGGCAGTTGCTCGTAGACAATATCGCCAAGGGCGACTACACGGTTCACAACGCACCCGTATTCGGTTCGAGCGAAGTGGAAGGGGTCGGCACGCATGAGGCACCCCGCGGAACGCTGTCGCACTGGGTCGTGATCAAAGATCAGAAGATCAAGAATTACCAGGCCGTGGTCCCATCCACCTGGAACGCGAGTCCGCGCGACAACAACGGAGCGTCGGGACCTTACGAGGCATCACTGATGCACAACCCGATCGCCGATCCCGAGCGGCCGCTGGAAGTCCTGCGCACGATTCACTCCTTCGATCCCTGCATGGCGTGCGCTTGTCACACCTTCGATCCGGAAGGCAAGCACATTGCCGAAGTGAAGGTCTTATGAAACGCGTATTGATTGCTGGCATCGGCAACGTTCTGCTGGGGGATGATGGGGTCGGTCCCTACGTACTCCACCAGCTTGAGAATTCGTGCAGCTTCGAGGCTGGAGTCACTTTGGAAGACCTGGGCACGCCGGCACTCGACTTCATCGATCACATCGCGGGCCTTGATGCGCTTATCGTCATCGACTCCGTCGACAATGGGAAGCCTCCCGCCACGATCACGTTTTATCGCAAAAACGACCTAGCCCGTTGTCCGTCGACGATACGCATGGACACCCATTCTCCCGCCATCACGTCGTCACTTGCGGCCGCGGAGATTTTCTACGGCGCCTCGCCCGCGGACATTCTGCTGATTGGCATCAGCGCAGAGAACTATGAGGCGGGCTGCGCGCTCAGCGATTCCGTAAAGGCGGCAGTCGAACCCGCTGTCCAGGCTGTTCTGCGCGAACTGGAACGGCTCGGCGTCACGGTGCAAAGGAAATCGAAGACAGAAGTCCACGCCTGGTGGTCGGAAGCCCAGCCGGCATAAGAATCACTCTTTGTACACCTGTGATGGCGGTCACTGCAGGGCGTTCGTTTCCAACCCATAATCCCGTTGTGTCCCCGGAGGATTGACCATGGCCAGGGAAGCTCTCACGGCTAGTTACAGGGCGCCGATTCTGGTGCTGTCACTCGGACAGTCCGGCCGCGGCGGCGAAGGGTTCGGCCCCGCGGTGCTCTCCGAATTGGAGCAGCGTTATCCCTATGCTGGCGGCTTTGTGGAGTTTGTGGACGGCGGCGCGGATGGACTGGAACTCTTGCACCTGTTCACCGGGCGGCAGACCATTGTGGTTCTGGACGCGATCTCCGGCGGGCACGCACCGGGTGCGGTTGAAGTGCTCGAAGGATGTGAAGTGTTGCGCTACGCCAATGGAGACTCGGCGGCGACCCATCCCGGCGACGCCCACGAGCTGCTGTCTACCGCGGCCTTTCTTGGGGAACTACCCGAACATTTCTACATCGTCGGCTTGGAACCCGCAGGCAACAACGGCATCTCAAAGACACCGCAGCAAGAATTGTACAGCGCGATTGAGCAGGCGCAAGAGATCATTGACCGTTGGCTGGTCGAGCTATCCGAATCAGTTACGGCTTAAAGGAACGCTTTATGTGTCTAGCGATCCCGGGCAAGATTCTCACCAAGGAAAACATCGCCGGAGTTGACGTCGGACAGGTCCAGTTCGGCGCGATTACGCGCCAGGTTGCCTTGGGATTCGTGCCCGAGGCTGAGGTTGGCGACTACGTTATGGTGCATGTCGGCTTCGCCATCAGCCGCATCGACGCCGAGGAAGCGCAACGCACCTACGAGATTCTCGAGCAACTGGGCGCCGTGGAAGAGGAATGGGGGGCCGCCGACGTCGCTCTGCTACTTTCCTGAAACTTCAAACCCATCGAAACCCGCGCCAACATTGGGCTATCCGCGATCCCGCTACGCACCCATCACTTCAGCGTGTGATGTACCTCACCGCTGCCATGTTCATCGCGGGCTACAGTCTTCCCAGCCCGGTGATGGGGCGCCATGAAATACCTCGACGAATATCGTGACGGACGAATCGCGCGCGCGCTCGCGGGTCAGATTGCCGATTACTGCACCCGTCCCTGGGTCTTGATGGAGATCTGCGGCGGCCAGACCCACACGATCATGCGTTACGGCATCGACGACCTGCTGCCTAAAGGACTTGAGCTTGTCCACGGTCCCGGCTGTCCGGTCTGCGTCACGCCTCTCGAGACGATCGACCGTGCCATTGCCTTAGCCATGCGCCCCGACGTGACGCTGGTGTCCTACGGTGACATGCTGCGCGTTCCGGGCTCATCATCCGATCTGCTGCGCGCGAAGGCGCAGGGTGCCGACGTTCGTATTGCCTATTCCCCAGCCGAGGCGGTGAGGATCGCGGCGAGTAATCCGGAGCGCAAAGTTGTCTTTCTCGCGATTGGCTTCGAGACTACGGCACCTGCGAATGCCATGGCGGCGTGGATGGCAAAGCGCCAGGGCCTCCGCAATTTTTCGCTGCTTGTATCCCACGTGCTCGTTCCTCCCGCCATTCGTGCCCTGCTTGCCTCTCCCGAAAATCGGGTGCAGGGATTCATCGCGCCTGGGCATGTCTGCACGGTCATGGGCTGTGGGGAATACGAGACGCTGGTCCGAGAATTTCGGGTGCCCATCGTTGTCGGAGGATTTGAGCCGGCCGACATCCTGCAGGCCGTACTGATGCTTGTGAAGCAGTTGGAGGCCGGCACCGCAATTCTCGAAAACCAGTATGTGCGTTCTGTCAGCTACGAAGGAAACAAGCTTGCCCGGAAAGTCGTGGCGGAGGTCTTTGAAGTGGCTGATCAGAAGTGGCGCGGCATTGGGAGCATTCCAAAGAGCGGCCTGCGACTGCGCGAAGAGTACGCCGCGTTCGAAGCGAATCGAGTTTTCGATCTTCAACTGATCACGCCCGACGAGCCTGCGGAGTGTATCAGCGCCCGCGTGCTGCAAGGACTGAGCAAGCCCACCGATTGTCCGGCCTTTGGATTTCGCTGCACGCCCGACAATCCCTTGGGCGCTCCCATGGTTTCGTCGGAAGGCGCGTGTTCTGCCTATTACCGTTATCGCCGCCACGCGACCGCGGTGTAGCGAGAGAAGGAACCAGGAATGGCCGAAGTCATCAAGTCGATCGCAACCCTGGCTTGTCCCTCTCCCTTGCCTGCGAAAGATACCGTGCTGCTCGGCCACGGGAGCGGCGGCACGCTGAGTGCAGACCTGATCCGCGACGTCTTTCTGGCGGCCTTCCAGAATCCAGTTCTCGATCGCCTCGATGATCAGGCCATCGTGACCATCAACGGCTCGCGTCTCGCCTTTACCACCGATTCGTTCGTCGTGAAACCGTTGTTCTTTCCGGGCGGCGACATCGGCTCACTCGCGGTGCACGGTACTATCAACGACCTCGCCATGGGAGGCGCCAAGCCACTCTTCCTCAGTGCTGCCTTCATCCTCGAGGAAGGCCTCTCTATCGATGTCTTGCGGCAAGTCGTGCACTCCATGCGCGATGCGGCCGCTGCTGCCGGCGTCTCCATTGTTACCGGCGACACCAAAGTGGTCGAGAAGGGAAGTGGTGACCAGTTGTTTATCAACACCACTGGCATTGGCGTGGTTCCGGAAGGTGTGAACCTTTCTGCCAGCCAGGCGCACCCGGGCGATGTGGTTTTACTAAGCGGTCCCATCGGAGACCACGGGATCGCGATTCTCGCGCAACGAGCCGGACTCGAATTCGAATCGTGTATTGCCAGCGACAGCGCCGCTCTGCATGGACTTGTCTCAGACATGCTAGCTGCGTCGGCAGAAATTCGCTGCATGCGTGACCCGACCCGCGGAGGCATGTCCAGCTCCCTCAATGAGATAGCGGCATCCTCGAAAGTTGAAATTGAACTCATCGAAGATCGAATTCCGATCCACGATGAAGTGCGAGGTGCGTGCGAGATGCTCGGGCTCGACCCGCTCTACGTAGCGAACGAAGGCAAGCTGATCGCAATTGTCGCTCCTGAGCGAGCTAAGGATCTGCTGTCTGCAATGCGTCGTCATCCTCTTGGCCGTGAAGCCTGCCTGATCGGCAGAGTCTGCGGGGCGCATCCAGGCCTGGTCACGATGCGTACCGCGCTCGGCACGCACCGCATTGTCGACATGCTCTCCGGAGATCAACTCCCGAGGATTTGCTGAAATGCACGAGATGGGCATCGCCAACTCGATCCTCGAAGCTGTGGCCACCGAGGTTCGCCGCCGTCCGGGATCGCGAGCTTCGAGGGTTGGCGTACGCATCGGCGAACTGGCTGCTATCGATGCTGACTCTCTGACCTTCTGCTTCGACGCGCTATCGCGTGACACCGATCTCGAAGGCTTGCAGTTGGAAATCGAAGTCTGTCCTCGGCGCCACCGTTGCGATCCATGCAGCGAGACGTTCGACGTCCACGACTACGAGTTTGCCTGTCCGAAATGCGGCAGCATGCAGACAAAATTCGTCAGCGGAGACGAGTTGGAACTGGCGTACCTGGAGGTAGAAGAGAATGAATCAAGTGCTCTTGCAGAAAAAAGTTCTTAGCGAGAACGATCGCGTGGCCGAATCCTTGCGCGACCGCTTTCGGCAGAATGGCGTGCTGTGCGTGAACCTGATCAGCTCGCCGGGATCTGGCAAAACCACGCTTCTCGAACGCACCCTCGAGATCCTGCCGAGTGAAGCGCGCGTTGCCGTGCTGACCGGAGACATTCAGACCGAGAACGACGCCAACCGCCTGAAGCGTTTCGGATTTCCAGTGAAGCAAATTACTACTGGGGGCACGTGTCATCTCGACGCCCGCATGATCGAGAAGCACCTCGAAGACTGGGATCTCGCGAAGTTGGATATTCTGTTTATCGAGAACGTGGGCAACCTGGTCTGTCCGTCCTCCTATGATTTGGGCGAAGCCGCGAAGATCGTGATACTCAGCGTGGCAGAAGGCGAAGACAAGCCGCTGAAGTATCCCTCGATCTTCTTCCAGTCTGAACTCCTGATCCTTAGCAAAACCGATCTGCTCCCGCACGCGCCTTTCGATGTGGAGCTTGCCGAACAAAACGCTCGCCGCGTACATCCTGGCATGGACGTACTTCATGTTTCCTGCCTGACTCGGGTCGGCGTGGCAGCGTGGATTCGTTGGATTGAGCAGAAACGTGCTGCGCAGGTCGAATCGAAAGCTCAGCCGGCGGGATAGGTGCATCTTGGTCAGACGTCAGATCGAAGTGGCTGGCATCGTGCAGGGTGTCGGCTTCCGGCCTTATATCTACCGCCTCGCGATCGAACGGCACCTTTGCGGGAATGTCTCAAACAACTCCTCCGGCGTGATCATCGAGGTGCAGGGTCCGCTGAAGGCCGTCGAGGAATTTGTTCATCGCCTTCCCCAAGAAGCGCCGCCTCTTTCGCAAATTACCGAGGTGCGAGTCGTCGAACTCACCTGCAACGGGGATCGCGACTTCCGCATCGTGCCGAGCAAGCGTGGAGACCCTGTCCGCACACTGATTTCGCCCGATGTGGCTGTCTGCGACGATTGCCTGCGTGAACTACTCGACCCTAAGGACCGACGTCATCGTTATCCGTTCATCAACTGCACAAATTGTGGTCCTCGTTTCACCATCGTGCGCGACATTCCGTACGATCGACCTTACACGTCGATGGCGCAATTCCGCATGTGCCCCGCATGCCAGGCAGAGTACGACGATCCTTTGAATCGCCGATTTCACGCTCAACCAAACGCTTGCTGGGATTGCGGTCCACGAATCGAACTTTGGGATCGCCAAGGACGCAATACCTTTTCAAGAGATCCGATTGCCGAAGCAGCCGCAGGCCTGACGGCCGGGATGGTTGTCGCCATCAAGGGCCTCGGCGGATTCCACCTGGCAGTTGACGCCACCAACTCCACAGCGGTTGCGCTCCTACGCGAACGCAAGCGTCGCGTTGAAAAACCACTGGCCATCATGGTGCCTTCCCTCGAGGCGGCTGGAGCATATTGTGACCTGACGGCATCGGCAGTGGAAACACTTTGTTCGATACAACGTCCGATTGTGCTCTTGCCTAAACGGCCCGCCTGCGGGATCGCTGACAACGTAGCTCCTCGCAATCGGGAACTGGGCGTCTTTCTACCCTACACGCCCCTTCATCATCTGCTTTTCGCTGACGGCGCCTTTCGGGCGCTGGTCATGACCAGTGGCAATCTCAGCGAGGAGCCGATCGCCATTGACAATCGGGAAGCCGTCGAGCGCCTGCAGGGGTTGGCAGACTGCTTTCTCGTCCACGACCGGCCTATTCTGCTGCGCTGCGACGATTCGGTCGTCCGCGTCATCGGTGGCCAACGGCGACAATTGCGGCGCTCGCGCGGCTTCGTTCCGGTCCCCATCTTTCTAAAGGAAGAAGTGCCCGCGATTCTTGCTGTGGGGGGAGAGCTCAAGAACACCATCTGCCTGACCAAGGGCAAGCACGCTTTCCTCAGCCAGCACATAGGCGACCTTGGAAATCTCGAGAGCTACCGATTCTTCGAGGAGGTGGTGGAGCATCTGCAGCGAATCCTTGAAATCAAGCCGGAGGTCATTGCCTACGATCTCCATCCCGGATACCTTTCGACGAAGTGGGCGCTGTCTCGGAAGCAGGTGCGACTGCTTGGTGTACAGCATCATCACGCTCACGTCGCCAGTTGCATGGCGGAAAATCATCTCGAAGGGAAGGTCATCGGCATAGCACTCGATGGGACCGGTTACGGCACCGAAGGACACATTTGGGGCGGGGAAGTGCTGATCACCGGATATGAAGGTTTCCGCCGCGCCGCGCACTTCGACTACGTTCGTATGCCTGGGGGAGAGCAAGCGATTCGTGAACCCTGGCGGATGGCGGTCGCGTATCTCTATCACCACTTCGGGCGCGAGTTTCTGAAGCTCAAATTCCCGTTCGCAGCCTCCCTGGAACCGCCGCAGATCGAAGTGGTTTTGCGGATGATGGAAGAGAATCTGAATTCGCCGAAGACCTCGAGTTGCGGACGGCTCTTCGACGCAGTCTCTGCTTTGATCGGAATTCGCTCCCACGTGAGCTACGAAGCACAGGCCGCAATTGAACTCGAGATGGCGATTGCCGACGACGGCGATGAAACAGGTTATCCAATGGATCTCAAACTGCGGGATGGAATCCGCGTCATCGATACCCGCCGTATGTTCGAGCAGATGCTAACCGACCTTGGCCGCGGGCTTCCGGTCGCAACCATCAGCCGAAGATTTCACAACGCGTTGATCGCTGTATTTACAAGCCTCGCGAAGTCAATCCGCACGGAATCATCGCTCACTCGGGTGTGCCTGAGTGGTGGCACGTTTCACAACGTGTACCTGCTCTCCGGCCTGCAAAAACAACTTTCCGAGTCCGGACTCGAGGTCTTCATTCAAAGTCAGGTACCTGCCGGAGACGGGGGACTCAGTCTCGGCCAGGCAATGATCGCCGCTCACCAATCAAGTTGAGGCAAAGTCGCGGGCCAGGATTCGACACAAACACACACCGCTGTGTCCTTTTGTGTTACCGCTGCGTGACCACCGTCACATACCAATTTTTTTCCACGTCCTAGTCTGAAGTGTTCAGTCAGGCAACGCCGCACCTGCTGTGCTGCGCGTGACAACCACCGTTCCTACGGAGCCACGGATGATCACGGATTTTTCGAAGCCGACGCCCCCCAGTCTCGACAAGCGCTGGCGTTTAGTGGATGCCACCATGCGCCGCCTCGGGCACCACTCACATGGTTTGATCGAAGCCCTGCACACCGTTCAGGAAACCTTCGGCTTCCTTGACGAAGGCGCCTTGCGCTATGTCGCAATCTCGCTGCGCGTGCCTTTCAGCCGAGCCTTTGGCGTGGCGACGTTCTATCAGTTTTTCACCTTGAAGCCCGCCGGCGAGCACACCTGCGTGGTGTGTATGGGGACGGCGTGCTACATCAAGGGCGCTCCCCAGCTACTCTCGGCGATGCAGCGCGACCTTGAAATCAAGCCCGGAGAAACGACCGCCGACGGCAGGGTGTCCCTGCTTACGGCCCGCTGCCTCGGTTCCTGCGGACTTGCGCCCGCTGTGGTCTACGACCATGAGGTGGCGGGCAAAGTCTCGCCAACCGATCTGCGCGACCGCGTGAAGAAATGGACCCGCCATGACTCCTGAGGAACTCGAGCAGATTGCCGAGGAAGAACGCGCTGCGCAGGGGGAAGTGCCCCATCACATCAACGTGTGCGTGGCGGCCGGCTGCGTCTCCTGCCAAAGCTCGTCCGTCAAGGAAGCCATCGACAAAGAAATCGTGAACCGCGGTTGGGAGCAGAAGTGCAAGTCAAAGGGAGTCGGCTGCATGGGCTTGTGCGCTGAAGGGCCGCTGGTCTCGACCGAAACCGGCACGCTCTATCAACACGTCGTGCCCGCCGACGCCGGAGAGATCCTAGACTCGCTGGAGGCTTCGCCGGTCGATCGCCTCATCTGCCGCACTGACGTACCTTTTTTTCAGCGCCAGAAGAAGATCGTCCTCGAGAATTCCGGGATCGTTGATCCCGAACGAGTGGAAGAGTACGTGGGCGCTTCCGGTTACGGTGCGTTGATCAATGTGCTGACGGAGATGGCGCCCTCGGAAGTTGTGCAGGAGGTCGTCAAAAGCGGCCTGCGGGGACGAGGCGGAGCCGGTTATCCGACCGGGTTAAAGTGGAGCACGGTGGCGAAGGCCGCCGGGCAACAGAAGTACGTTATCTGCAATGCGGACGAGGGCGATCCGGGAGCGTTCATGGACCGCAGCGTTCTCGAAAGCGATCCGCATCGCGTGCTGGAAGGCATGCTGATCGCCGCCTTCGCGGTGGGTGCTTCCGAGGGGTACATCTACGTGCGCGCCGAATATCCTCTGGCCATCAAGCGGCTGCGCACTGCCATCCGGCAGGCAGAGCGAATTGGGTTGCTCGGCTCCAACATCTGCGGAACGCGCTTCAGCTTCCGCATCGATTTACGTCTTGGCGCCGGTGCCTTCGTTTGCGGAGAAGAAACGGCACTCATCGCCTCGGTGGAAGGCCGCCGCGGCACTCCTCGCCCGCGCCCGCCTTACCCTGCACAGGAAGGTCTCTTTGGCTGTCCTACCCTGATCAACAATGTTGAGACCTACGCGAACATCGCTCCCATCATTCGCAACGGGGGCGAGTGGTACTCGCAGATCGGCACGGAGAAGAGCAAAGGCACTAAGGTTTTCGCTCTCGCGGGCAGTGTGCTCAATACCGGACTGGTCGAAGTGCCGATGGGCATCACCCTGCGGGAGATCGTGTTCGATATCGGCGGCGGCATCCCAGGCGGACGCGCCTTCAAAGCGGTGCAGACTGGCGGACCATCCGGCGGCTGCCTGCCTTCGCAGTTTCTAGACATGCCGGTCGACTATGAGTCCCTTGCCAAGGCCGGATCCATCATGGGCTCGGGCGGCATGATCGTGATGGACGAATCCTCCTGCATGGTCGATGTCGCCAAGTACTTCATGGATTTCTGCATGACCGAGTCCTGCGGCAAGTGCGTACCCTGCCGTGTCGGGACCTACCAAATGAACGAACTTCTTGCCCGCATCACGGGCTGTAGCGCGACCACCCAGGAGATCATCCTGCTCGAGGAACTCTGTGACTTGCTGCGGAACACCAGCCTGTGCGGACTCGGCCAGTCCGCTCCCAATCCGGTGGTGAGCACCTTGCGCTACTTCGCCGACGAGTACAAAGCCCATGTCGAACAAAAGATCTGCCCCGCCGGAGTTTGCGGACACGAAGGGAAGGAAGCGTCATGAACCCGGGCACGAACATCAAGACGCTGAAAATTGACGGCAAGGACTTCAGCGCCCGTCAGGACGAAACTATTCTGGCCGTCGCCCGCCAGAACAAGATTTTCATCCCGACCCTGTGCGATCTGCGCGGCCTGACTACCGTGGGCGCCTGCCGCCTTTGTCTGGTTGAGGTCAAAGGCTCGAACAAGCTTCTACCGTCGTGCGTCACGCAGGTGCAAGAAGGTATGGAGGTCACCACCACCTCGGAGCGCCTGGACCGGTACCGGCGCTCGATTCTGGAACTGCTCTTCACAGAGCGGAATCACATCTGCTCGGTCTGCGTCTCCAACGGCCATTGCGAATTGCAGACCCTGGCGCAGCGTTTGCAGATCACGCATGTGCACTTCCCCTATCGCTATCCGAAGGTGCAGGTGGATGGCTCGCACGACCGCTTCATCGTTGACCACAACCGCTGCATCCTCTGCACCCGCTGCGTGCGTGTGTGCGAAGAGATTGAAGGTGCGCACACCTGGGACGTGATGGGTCGCGGCATCGACGCGAAGGTCATCACCGATCTGAACCAGCCTTGGGGATCATCAGAAACCTGCACCGGTTGCGGTAAGTGTGTGCACGTTTGCCCCACGGGCGCGTTGTTCGAAAAGGGCAGGTCGGTCGCGGAGATGCTGAAGCGCCGCCAGTTCTTACCATACCTGACCCTCATGCGAGAGGAGCGCGAGTGAGCAAGATCCGCCTGGCAACGGTTTGGCTGGATGGTTGTTCGGGATGTCACATGTCTTTTCTGGACATGGACGAGGCCCTGATTTCCCTCGCTGAAAAAGTCGATCTGGTCTACAGCCCGCTGGTGGACGCCAAGATTTTTCCCGATGACGTCGACATCACACTGGTAGAAGGGGCGGTCAGCAGCGAAGAGGATCTCCACAAGATCCGCCACATCCGCCAGCGCACGAAAACCCTGGTCTCTTTAGGCGATTGCGCTGTGACTGCGAACGTGCCGTCGATGCGCAATCCTTTCGGCGTCAAAGCCATCTGCGATCGGGCGTATCGCGAGAACACCACCTTGGATGCCGGGGTGCCCGATCAGGTCGTGCCTAAGCTTTTGCCGCGTGCCGTCCCGGTGCACGAAGTGGTGACTGTCGACTTGTTCGTGCCCGGTTGTCCTCCGCGCGCCGACGTCATCTTCTACTTTCTCAGCGAACTTCTCGAGGGGCGTACCCCGGAATTGAGCGCGAAGACGCGCTTTGGAGCCTAGTCACGTGCCAGACGTTGCCCACAAGACGATTCTGATCGACCCGGTGACCCGCATCGAAGGGCACGCGAAGATCACCCTGCACCTGGACGATCATGGCCGTGTTGAGGACGCCCGTTTTCACGTGACCCAGTTCCGCGGTTTTGAAAAATTCTGCGAAGGCCGGCCGTTTTCCGAGATGCCTGCCTTGATGGCACGCATTTGTGGCATCTGCCCGGTCAGTCACTTGATGGCTTCGGCCAAGGCATGTGACGCACTGCTGGCGGTCCGTATTCCTCCCACCGCTGACAAATTGCGCCGCATCTTCGGTCTCGCCCAGGTCGTACAATCCCACGCCTTGAGTTTCTTTTATCTTTCCTCACCCGACCTGCTGCTGGGCATGGACGCGGATCCTGCAAGCTCGAACATATTCGGGGTTTATGAGAAGAAGCCCGAAGTTGCGCGCGATGGCATCCGCCTGCGTCAATTCGGACAGCAGATCATCGAGCGCCTGGGCGGCAAGCGAATTCACCCGGCGTGGGTTGTCCCCGGGGGAGTCAGCGAGCCTCTTACCGAATTGAATCGGGACGCGATCCTCTCCGCAATTCCCGAGGCGCTCGCGATTGCGGAACGCACGCTCGAGTGGTTCAAGGGTATTACCGAGGGATTCCGGGAAGAAATCGCCAGTTTCGGAAATTTTCCCACCTTGTTCATGGGCATCGTGAAGAAGGACGGCGGCCTGACGTTCTACGATGGCGGGATTCGCATTGTGAATTCCGCCGGCGACGTGATTGCCAACGGACTCGATCCGGCCGAGTATCAGGAATATATCGGCGAGAAGAATGAAACGTGGACGTACCTGAAGTCGCCGTACTACATGCCCAAAGGATATCCCGACGGTATCTACCGCGTCGGGCCTCTCGCCCGGATGAACGTCGCCGACCGATGCGGCACGCCCCGCGCCGACCAGGAACTCGCCGAATTCCACGAACTGCAGCGCACTGCCGTGCTCAGCAGCTTTCACTATCATCATGCCCGGCTCATCGAGATCCTGTATTGCGTGGAACGCATGGAGCAGTTGCTCACGGATCCTGAGATTCTGTCCAAGCACGTGCGTGCGGTGGCTGGTCCGAACCGCGAAGAAGGGGTTGGCTGCTGCGAAGCGCCGCGCGGTACGCTCATGCACCACTACAAAATCGACGAGCAGGGGCTGATTCGCTGGGCAAACATGATCATTGCAACCGGGCACAACAATATGGCGATGAACCGTGGAATCCTGCAGGTCGCCAAACACTTCGTGCGCGGCGAGCGGCTCACTCCTGGAATGCTGAACCGCGTCGAAGCGCTTATTCGTGCTTACGATCCCTGTCTGAGTTGCTCAACTCACGCTTTCGGCGAGATGCCGCTGGTCGCTGAACTGTACAACTCCTCGGGCGAATTGCTCGACCACGCCCGCAAGCCTGGCTAGAGGAGGGCATATGGCCCGCATACTCGTTCTCGGTTACGGCAATCCGATGCGCTCCGACGATGGCCTCGGCTGGCAGATCGCCGTCGAGTTGTTTCGTACCAACCACTCCCCTGACGTCGAAGTCTTGCCCTGTCACCAACTCACACCGGAATTGGCCCCCACGGTTAGCCGGGCCGACGTCGTGATTTTTGTCGACTGCGAGCAGGGAGGCACGCCTGGAGAGATCTGTTGCAGGGAAGTGCGTTGTGAGGCGACGCCACTTTCGTTCACTCACCACCTGACCCCGGGAGCCCTGATGGCGCTCAGCTCTGAATTATTTGGGGCGTGCCCGCGGGCCTGGCTCCTCTCGATGCAGGGGCAAGAATATTCTGCGGGGGACAGTTTTTCCCCCGCTGTTGCCGCCCACATCTGCGATCTCAGAGCCAGACTGCAGAGGTTGATTCAGGAGGGCCAGGGTTCGACCTCCGTAGCCTGCTAGTCGACCCGGAGGTCGATTTGCGCAAATGCCGCAGTCTTCCTGGGCACCGGTCTGTGCAAACGGTGGAAATCTAATCTAATTCGTGGAAACCCGCGCCCCTCAAGGCATCCGGCGTAGCACCTTGGTGGGGGATGTAGTGGCACGGAAGTGCTATTTGCAGGCGCCCACCTTGGATTTATTTTTTTCAGCGAGCAGTTCTGGGGGAGGGCTGCCCGGGCGCCTGTGACTTGAAAGAGTCCGGGCGCTCGTTATTTCAGCCGATTTTTCGGGCATCATCAGGCAACAATAAAAAAGCGGCGCATGATGCGCCGCTTCTTCTTTTTTTCAAATTATCGTCAGTTCGCGCGGATCGTGAAATCAACCGTAACCTTGGCCTGCGTTTCGATGGGCACGCCATTTTGCAAGTACGGTTTGAATCGCCACTGCTTGACCGCTTCGCGCGCCGCATCCGCTAGAATCGCGGGTCCGCTCAGGATCTGCAGTGCCTGAATACTTCCATCCTTGTCGATATCCACCAGCAGGATGACCGCGCCCTGAACCTTCATCTGGCGCGCCAGCAGTGGATAGGCCGGACGTACGGGACGCGTGAGCGCCTGGCGGGTGTCGGTCGACATCTGAACGCTTTCACCGGTTGTGGTCACTGGCGTAGAGTCCGGCACCGGGATCGGTGCGTGCGGAGCCTGCGAAGCGATTTGCCCCGGAGCTCCGTTTTGCAGTTCAACCTTGACCGAGGGACTGCCCGGACGCACCAGCTGGCGTTGATCCCCAGCCACCACCTCGACACGCAGCGGAGGCAGCACTGCGCGCGATGCAACAACCGCAGGCGGTGCCGGAGGTGCTTGCTCAGTGACTTTGCCGCCTGCCGGAGGCGTTGGGTGCTTTCTCCTAGCGCTAGGCAACACAGGCGCCGCCGTCGTATTTGCGGGAGCTGCGGGCTGGGCCGTTTCTTCGGCTGCCGCGGGCGCGGAATCGTCAATTACTTCGGAATCAGCAGCTTCCGGGGCAGGAAACCAGAAGTCGCGGTCTTTGATCAGCACGAGGCCCAAGGCCACCAAGAGCATGACCAAGGCGATCACCATCCGCCGGCGCTGGCGCTGGTCGTTCTCGACCAGTACTGGGGCTGGAGGGGCAATTTCCAGCCTGGGGACAACCAACTGATCCTGGATCGTTTCCTGTTGTTCGAGTTCCTCTAACATGCAGGCAGCCACCTTCCTGGCGCGCTGGGGAAGGGCTTCGCCCGCATAGTATGCCCTGAAATCGCGCGCAACGCCACAAAAACAAGCAGACCCTGAATACGTGGGCATCCCCGAAAAACATGGGCGTTTTGCCCCCCTGTGAGCTGCGTCACATCTACTGGTGCCAAATGTCACCGCACCCAGGTATGGCCGGACGGACACTGATGTAGTGACGCTGGTCACAGCGGTCTGGTAGTGGCAAAGCGCCACGGCGCAGAACGCCTTTTATTCCGACTCTACGGCGCTCTCCTTGGAGGACTTGTGCTCTCACCTTACGGGCTCGACATCATCGAAAGCTGCCTGACCTGCAAAATGCGGTCGGACCGCATCTTCTGCGACCTCCCGACAGCGTCCCTCCAGTCTTTCGAGGCCATCAAGTATGCCACCGCCTACCCGAAGGGCGCGGTACTGTTCGTCGAAGGGCAGGCTCCCCGGGGAATTTTCGTCCTGTGCAAGGGACGCGTGAAGCTTTCCATCTGCGCCACCGATGGGAAGACCCTCATCTTGAAAATCGCGGAGCCTGGCGAAGTTCTCGGCCTGAGCGCCACTGTCTCGGGCAAGCCGTACGAGTTGACTGCCGAAACCATCGATCCCTGCCAGGTGAATTTCGTGAAGCGCGAAGACTTCCTGCGCTTTCTGAAAGACAACTCCGATGCGTGTTTCAAAGTAGCGGAGCAGCTCAGCGAAAAATACAACAACGCCTGCCACGAAGTGCGATCGTTGGGGCTGTCGCATTCCGCTTCCGAAAAATTGGCCAAGCTCCTGCTCGAGTGGAGTTCCAAAAATGGCGAAGCCGCCAAGCAGGAGCCTCGCCTCAAACTGGCCCTGACGCACGAAGAGATCGCGCAGATGATCGGCACGTCGCGCGAAACCGTGACGCGTTTGTTTGCGGATCTGAAGAAACGCCAGATCGTTCAAGCCAAGGGATCCACGCTCATCATTCGCAATAAGGTCGCTTTGAAAGCGATGGCCACCAACAACTAGCTTGCCCGATGCACTGTCCTGTGCCTAGGGTCACCCATACGGGTGACTGCAATCACTGTGCTTTTCCCGCCTAAGGCATATCTACCTGCTATGGAGAGCGCGATACAGCAAAACTGCCTCGAATGCGCCTTGCGTCCGGACCGGGTTTTTTGCGATCTGCCGACCACTGTGCTGGCCGCGCTCGATCAAGTGAAATCCAAAATCGCTTGTCCGCGGAACACGGTATTGTTCCGCGAAGGGCAGCCGGCTCGCGGTGTATTCGTTCTGTGCGAAGGGCGCGCCAAACTCACGGTCTGTTCCGACTCAGGCCAGCGCCTGACGCTGCATGTGGCCGTTCCCGGCGAAGTCCTCGGCCTTAGCGCCGCCTTGTCTGGGACCAATCACGAGGTTACCGCTGAACTCCTGGACGATGCCCACGTGGCCATGGTGAAGCGCAAGGAGCTTCTGAATTTCCTGCGCGAGCACCGCGAGGCTTGCCTGCATGTGGTCGACCTGCTCAGCCAGGATCTGCACATTGCCTACGACAAAGTGCGGTCGGTTGGACTTGGACGCACTCGCCGGCCTCGTGCCGTGAGCGCCTAGGAGTCCATTTGTAGGTCATGGGGCTCCGTCGCAGCGCCCATTCAACCACAGCCTAATGAAAATCCCTGTTTTCATTCGCATGTTCGCACTGATGTTATCGGGCCTAGCGTTTGCATGCGGGAATTCGTTTGCGCAGGATTCTCCATCCAACCCCGACCAGAATTCCAAGTATGTCGGCGTCGAGGTCTGTGAGGGATGCCACGAAGATGTCTACAAATCCTTCACCAAATCTGCCCACGTGGAGACGCTGAAAAGCAAGAATCCGGCGACTCGCGGTTGTGAAGCTTGCCACGGTCCCGGTGCCGAACATGCCAACGCCGGCGATCCCGAACTTATCGAACGCTATACCGGCGCGCAACCCGCAGTGATTCTGGCCCGTTGCGGACGTTGTCACCAATCGGAAATCAGCCAAGCCCATATCAAGGCTCATCTCAGTTGCTTGACGTGCCACTCTGTGCACCACGCTTCACAAACCAAGGCTCTCCTCGTCAAGCCCTCGCAGGAGCTCTGTCGCGGGTGCCATCACACCAAGTAGGCGCGCCGCAACTCGGAAGAACGCGAACTTTGCCATGTGACACGCGTCACATCCGCCGGTGAGACGACTCACTGCCCCTTCGCCCATCGCCCGCCAACAATAGACCTGCCATTGCTTGGCGATTGGGGAGGAGGCCGCCGGAATGCCGACAGCTCACAAGGGTTTGCGCACACGCAGTGCGCTGCGCGTCCTGCAATTTGGACTCCTGGGTCTGGTATTCACGGGCGCTGCGTTCGCGGCTGGCAAGAAAGTCGATCCCCCGAAGCCCACCAACGAGGAGTGCCTGGCCTGCCATGGCGATCCCACCATGACCAAGGATGTCGGCGGCAAGCCGGTCAGCATGTCGGTGAATCCCGACGCTTTCAAGGCATCCATCCACGGAGGCATGTTCGCGTGCGTCGACTGCCACACCGATGTGAAGACTTCTCCGCACGAGAACACGCCAGCCAAGATTTCCTGCGCAACCTGCCATGCCGATCAGCAGGCAGCTTACGAGCGGAGCTATCACGCTAAGGCCATCAAGGCCGGCGATGCGCAGGCGGCCACCTGCGTTTCCTGTCACGGCAGTCCCCACGAACTGCTTCCCGCCAGCGATCCGAAGTCACGCGTGAGTCACGTGAATATTCCGGCGACTTGCGGCTCCTGTCACGGACAGAAATCCGTCATGGAGGCCAGCGGCCATAGCTCCCAGCCGTTCGCGTCCTACCTGCAGAGCGTCCACGGAAAAACCGTGGCGGCGGGCTCGGAGAAGGCGGCGGTCTGCACCGACTGTCACGGAGCTCACAAAATTCTCGCAGCCACCGACGAGCACTCGTCTATCTTTCGATTCAACGTACCCGCCACTTGCGCCAAGTGCCACGAGTCGGTGAAGCAGGAGTTCATGCAGAGCATTCACGGACAGGCGATCGCCCGTGGAAACAGCCAGGCACCGGTGTGCACCGACTGCCACGGAATTCATTCCATCAAGGCGCATCTGGATCCGAATTCCTCGGTTAGCGCAGTGAACCTCACCCGCGTTACCTGCGCTCGCTGCCACGAAGGCGTGCGTCTGAACGATGAATTTGGCGTGGAAGGACGGCGTTCTACTACCTATCTGGCGAGCTATCACGGACTGGCGTCAAAACTGGGTTCGCAGATTGTGGCCAATTGCGCGAGTTGCCACGGTGTGCACAACATCCTGCCTTCCAGTGACACGCGCTCCACCATCAACCACGCCAATCTCGTGAAGACCTGCGGGCAGTGCCATCCGGGAGTGACTGAGAAATTCGCTCTGAGCAAGGTCCATGTCGACGCGCCTCTCTCGGCCGACACCGGCAGCGTAGCGGTGCGCTGGATTCGCAAGCTCTATCTCGGAATGATTTTCGCGGTGATCGGTGCCATGCTGCTGCACAACCTGATCATCTGGAGGCGCAAGGCGCTACTGCGGCGCCAGCACGAACACCTGCTGGTCGAGCGCATGTCGCTCCACCAGCGCTGCCAGCATGTCATTCTGTTCACCAGCTTCATCACGCTCGTGATCACGGGCTTCGCGCTCAAGTTCCCCGACTCCTGGTTCGCAAATCTGTTGGGCATGAGCGAGAAAGTTCGGGGGATCACGCATCGAGTTGCCGGCGTCCTGCTCATCGGAGTGGGTCTCTATCACATGTTCTACGTTGCGTTCCGCAAAGACGGACGCCGCCTGTTGCTTGACTTCCTGCCCACGCCCAAAGACGCGGCCGACGCCATCGGCACCATGCTGTACCATCTGGGACTGCGTCCTGAGAAGCCCGAATTCCGCCGCTTCAACTACGCGGAGAAAGCCGAGTACTGGGCTCTGGTCTGGGGTCTGTTCGTCATGGCGGGAACCGGCATCATGCTTTGGGCGAAGGTCTCCGTAGGCCATCTGCTGGCTCGTTGGTGGCTCGATATCGCCACCGCCATTCATTTATATGAAGCGATCTTGGCCACACTCGCGATCGTCGTGTGGCACTTCTACCAGGTCTTCTTCGATCCGGATGTTTATCCCATGAACTGGGCGTGGTGGGACGGCAAGATGTCGTACGAGCACTATCGCGAGGAACATGGTCTGGATTCTGAGACTCTGCTGGCTGCGGCTCGCAGCGAGATGGCCGCGGAAGCCGAGGCTTATATCGATCACAAGGGCGAGCTCTCCGCCGAACATAGCGATGGCTCGGTCGATGCAGTGGTGGAAACGCGCAAGTGATCTGCGGGGTACTGTGCGCGGGCTGCATTGTCACGTAGCCTGATGCTGAATATGGACCACGGAGTCCAAATTAAAAGAGAACGGGTGGTGTTGCATGAGCAATGACATGCCAGATGCCAATGCAGTACCGACCAGCGGTGTTTCCCGACTGCGCGAGTGGGTGCGCAACCCCATCTCTCTTATCGGACTAGCCCTTGCGCTGGTCGCCTTCGGCAACTTCCTCTTCTTGTTCTTTCTCGATCTTACCTCCGACCACCCGAGCCCCTACGTAGGCATCTTGGCCTACATGATCGCGCCTGCTTTCCTGGTAGCAGGTCTGGCGCTCGTGCCTGTTGGGGTTTGGTACGATCGGCGGAAACGTCGGCAGCAGCCCGAGGCGAAGGTCCGTTACTTGCGCCTCGATTTCAATGATCCCAGCCAGCGCGGTGCGCTCACCTTCGTGCTTACCTTTGTCATCGCTTTCATCGGTCTCAGCGTGGTCGGCAGCTACAAGGCATACGAGTTCACCGATTCCGTACAGTTCTGCGGGCAACTCTGCCATACCGTCATGGCGCCCGAGTACACGGCGTATCAGCTGTCGCCGCACGCGCGCGTTGCCTGTGTGGACTGCCACGTCGGTGCCGGCGCAACGTGGTATGTGAAGTCCAAACTATCCGGCGCGCGCCAAGTGTTCGCTACCGCCTTCAAAACCTATCCCCGACCGATCCCCACCCCTGTGCACAACCTCCGTCCCGCGGCGCAGACCTGCGAGCAGTGCCACTGGCCGAAGAAGTTCTACGGAGCGCAGTTGAAAGTCTTCACTCACTACGCGAGCGACGAGAAGAACACTCCGCGACAGCTGCGCATGCTGATTAACGTCGGGGGCGGAGATCCCGCCGTCGGCGCTGTCGATGGCATTCACTGGCACATGAATATCGCTAACGAAATCACCTATGTCGCCACCGATGAGAGGCGCCAGACTATCCCCTACATTCACGTGAAAGACATGCAAGGCCGCGAGACCGAGTATTTCGCAAAGGATTCTTCCCTGACCAAGGAGCAGATGGCGAAAGCCGAGAAGCATCGGATGGACTGCGTCGATTGCCACAACCGGCCGACGCACATTTACGTTCCTCCCGATCTCTCGGTCGACAACTCCATGCTCGCCAAACGCCTCGATATCTCGCTGCCTTTCCTCAAACAGCAGGCAGTGGCCGCTCTTGCTGCCAACTACGACACCACCGATGCCGCCATGAAGGGCATCGCCAAATCGATTGAAAGCTTCTACGAGACCAAGTATCCCGCGGTCTCACATGACAAACAGCTGGAAATTCGCGCAGCCGTTGACGAGATCCAGAAGATCTATCGCAACACGATCTTTCCCGAGATGAAAGTCAACTGGCAGACGCATCCCAACAACATCGGCCACTACTACTTCAACGGATGCTTCCGCTGCCACGATGGGCAGCACGTCAGCGCCGACGGCAAGGCGGTCAGCAAGGATTGCCAGACCTGCCACAGCGTGCTGAGCCAGCAGGAAGGCGGCGTCGGCACGGCATCGGTAAAAGAGGTGCCCTTCCAGCATCCCATCGACTTGGGCGACATGACCCAAGTGAACTGCAGCGACTGCCATGCCAGCGGAGGAACCCAATAAGCCCCGTTTCCCCAGTCACTTGCGGGTGTGACATAGCTCACAACCGCTCGTGACAGCAGTCACGGCCCCCATGTTCATAGTTTTCTATCGTTACTACGAGGGTGGCAGCAGGTCCCGCCACATGGGAGGGGTCGATGGAAGCGGCGAAAGGCAACGGTCACAACGGCGAAAACAAGGCACGTCTGGTTTTCTGGGAAGTCACCAAGGGATGCAACCT
>Ga0209811_10000152_pt1 | contig 32034 bp, 38 predicted proteins | sample Coa_R1_6_FD_187161 | JGI IMG/M metagenome (GOLD analysis project Ga0209811, IMG submission 187161) | Surface soil microbial communities from Centralia Pennsylvania, which are recovering from an underground coalmine fire. - Coalmine... | ecosystem: Environmental > Terrestrial > Soil >... | reverse complement strand
AAAATATTTACTATGTCTCGCTCGTATCTTTTCTGTTTAATACTGAATCAACTACAAGATTAACTGACTTATCAAATGAAAGTTTTGTATTTTCTTTAAGATTTGTCAGATTGGTTTCCGCATCTGCCAAAATTTTCTGCGATTTCTCTTCTGCTTCCTGTTTAGCAGCTGAGATTATTCTCTCTGATTCCGTCTTAGCAATTTCTGTTATTTTTTCTCGAAGATCAGATATTTCTTTGTCAGAGTTGGTTAGAATTCTCTTTTTCATATCCTGAACTTTAAGTGATAAACTCTCGATATCTTTTTCCAGTTCAGACAACACATTAACGATTTTCTCTACAGAGGACATATCCTGAATCAGAAATTCCTATTACCATATATTAACTCTGCATTAGAAACTGACTTGTGAGTCTATCACAATAGTTCTATGTCGTGAGATTCAGTATCGCTTGCGCGATGTCTCCTTTCGTATCAGTTAATGCCATTATCGCTTTCTCTCTTGAACTTGAAGCTTGCTGCATAACCAGAATAATGTCTTCTTCTTTGAAAGTAGGAACCTCTCTTTCTTTTTCTTCTATATCTGCGGCAATTATTTGAAAGATAGTACTGTCTTTACCCTTCATTTCAATTACTTGCGGTTTTAACAGGAAAATTTCCTTCGTTTCTGTTTTGATGATGACTTCTTCAATATTGGAAAGTTCCTGCATATTTAAGCCCATTTTGTCCAGCATTCGTCTCATATCGCGATTTCCGCGCATCATGAGTTTTGTTGGTCTCCTCTACTTTTTATTCCTTCTCTAATCTTAACTGCAACATCCCCTATTCTGCCCGACAGCTGTGATTGACTAAGTACCGACTTTCCTACAGCAAGCACGTCGTCATTATTATCTATCACTACCACTTCTGACCCAATATTGATATTTGAACCGAACCATTCGACATGTTTACAGAATAATGATCTTCCTTCGCTTACAAATGTAATAGCTTCTTCTTTTGGAATTATACAGTTCTGTTTAAAATTATCGTAGGTTATTAAAATCGAAGCGCCAAAAATAGTAAGTGCAATCCCTCCATCCGATCTTAAGGTACCTATAAGTCGTCCGTTCATTCCGAAATTCTTGATTCTTCCAGTTTTCCTAGAATATGAAAATGATATTTCTCTAGGAAGAACATCTGACACACCTTTACCAAAGAGTGCATCTAAGTGGTAAGAAATTTTTTCGTTAGGATTCAAGACCTGTTCGATACTATTTGATTTCTCTATTTAAAACATTCCCAGGAAAAAATAAAATTATTATAAGTCAAATTTATGTGGGATGATAGATCTTTTCGGCCTATTATTTGGATAGCTCTATTATAAATTAATGGTTTCCCATCAATTTTGTTACTAGTAAATATAATTGATTGACAGGTTTCAAACTATGTATTCGAAAAAAATAAACAAGCAGCTCGTTTATCATTAGTTGATCTATGACTTCTTGCGAAATTTGCGGAATTCAGATTATTGATAATCCCATAAGGGTCTATGTAGAAGGCAACGTACTTAGAGTATGCAGGAATTGTTCAAAAAGGGGCAAACCCTCAAATGAACTTCAAAAGAATCAAATTCGAGTTTCCGCTAGACCAAAAAAAATTGCAATGCCCAATAAAATTACTTTCAATGACTCAACAATCCTGGTCGATAATTTTTCAGAAGTAATTCGAAAATCTAGGATGAAACAGGGGCTTACGCATGAACAGCTAGGACTTATCATAAAGGAGCGGGCTTCATTGTTACGAAAAATAGAGAGTGGCTCACTCAAACCCGATGATGAACTGGCCAAAAAGTTGGAAAGGTATTTTCGAATAAACCTTTATACTGAGGTTGATTCCGGTGAATAAACCTACAATACTTATCACTTATCCCGCAAAACACATCGCTAGTGAAGCAAAGTCATTAGCAGAATCTGCAGGTTATTCTGTAGTGCATGTTGTGACTCAGAGACATTTAACAAGATCAAAGTTTGGTATTGGAAAAGGAAAAGCTGACGAAGTAAGAGAATTGATTAATTCTTTGAATGTTGAATTTGTAATCTTTGATGAAATATTAAAGCCTACCCAACAATATAATTTGGCAAAACTGTGTGAAACCGATATCATTGATAGGGAGAAACTTATTCTTGAAATCTTTAGGCTAAGATCTAGTAATGAAGAGTCAAAAATTCAGATAAAACTTGCTGAACTGCATTACGAGGCAGTAAGAATCAAAGAGAAGGTCAGACTTGCGAAGAGGGGCGAACAACCAGGCTTTTTTGGGTTGGGCAAATACGACGCAGACGTTCATTTGCTTGACATAAAAAGAAGGATTTCCGTTCTAAGAAAAAAACTCATAAAGGAAGAGAAGAGAAAATTTTTACAAAGAACAGGTAGGGCGAGATCTGGATTTCCAACTGTATCGATAATTGGATACACCTCTGTTGGAAAGACAACTCTCTTCAATCTATTGACAGGAGAGACAAAATTAGTGGGCATGGAATTGTTTACGACTCTCTCAACCTCTAGCAGAATCGTGAATATAAAGGGAGGTAAAATAATGTTTTCTGATACAGTTGGATTCATAAGTAAACTGCCTGCCTATATGATAGATGCATTTAAATCAACCCTGCATGAACTAATTTTTTCAAATATTATCCTTCTGGTATTGGATTTAAGTCAAAGTTACGAAATGTTAAAAAAACAATTATCAAGTAGCTTCACTGTCTTGATTCACTTGAGGGTATCAATCGCAAAGATAATCTATGTATTCAATAAGATGGATCTCGTGAACCTTGAAGATGCAAGGGACAAGTGTGAGAAACTTGGGATATTGAATCAAAGTAATAAGAACGCCGTCATGATATCTTCAAAGTCAGGGATGAATGTTGACGTTCTCCTCGAAACTATTCTATCGAAAATATACCTGAGTATGATGAAGGTGGATAATTAATGTCAATTGCTGTTCTCAGATTGGGACACAGACTTGTAAGAGATGATCGTACGACGACTCACGTTGCGTTGGTGTCAAGAGCTTTTGGTTGTAAAAAGATTTTCATGACTGATGTTGATGATACTATAGTACGGACATTTGCAAAAGTGTGTTATGATTGGGGAGGGTCTGATGATTTTGATATTGAAATTGTTCAGGATTGGAAATCATTAATGCATTCATGGAAGGAGAATAATGGGATAATTGTTCATCTGACCATGTATGGATTGAGTATAGATAAGACCCCGCTTAACTTTGGAGCAGATAAGAATATTTTGATAGTAATAGGAGCCAGTAAGGTACCTAGGGAAGTTTATTCTATGGCCGATATGAATATAGCGATAGGAAATCAACCACATTCGGAGATTGCTGCGTTGGCTATATTTTTAGATAGATTCCACGATGGAAAAGAATTGGAATTTCCATTCAAGAATGCAAAAATGACAATTATACCGACCTCACATGGTAAGAGAGTTAAAATAAGAAAACTAAAAAAGTCAAGTTAAGTTTGTTGTAAATGACCTTCAATTACTTAAATGAGGGGAAGTTGGCTGAATATCCGTGCGGGGGTTGCCAAGCTTGGTCAAAGGCGTGAGATTGATTCGGACACGATGCTCAGAAGAAATGACCAGACTGGGAAACCTCATCCCGTAGGGGTTCGTGGGTTCAAATCCCATCCCCCGCATAAGTTGTACCTTATCTCAAAAATGGAAAAGATACGTAGAAAGACAATAAACTGTTGTGATAGTCGTTAATTTTGAATCCATCTCCGTTGGGATAGAAGAGGGATTGATAAGTTTGAATCAGAAACTGGGTAAAGCTCATTGGCTTGTTTAAAGGCATAGTTGAATCTCTCAAAAATAACAGTTTTCCATTTTCTCTAAAATTTTTTTCAATAAAATTGTTCATTTTTACTTTAGTTCGTTAATTATGAATAGAGACAGAGATATATTTGCCCAATTTCAATTTGCTAGTAGCGGGGTGGGGAAGCCAGATATAATAGGCTAAGTTATCCCGGCGGGCTCATAACCCGCAGAGCGGTTTCCATTTAGATTGCAACTCAATGGCCGTAGGTTCAAATCAACCCCCCGCTAAACACATTTACTTATTCCATCGAATTATCTTGATGATAACTTGAATTTTCTCAAAATAATTTGAACCATTCGGAATTTAGCGGTCTATTAACATTCGGAATGCAAGCATATGTTTTTTCCATCCCAAATCTATGTAATGGTTTTGTCAAATGTCTATGAGCTTTTTGATCTGGTTGATATAATCCTAACTGTATATCTCGCAGTTTAGTAACAAGTATTTTAAAGCTCTTTTTATCTCCACATTTTTTGCATTGAAATCCCTTATTTTTACCCTCAGATTTCATTCTTTTTCCACATTTGGTACATAATGGATTGACAGTTACAGTTTCACCTATAATTTTTAAAATTGAGAGATACTCAACGTTCAGAATACTTGAGCTGTGAGAATTTTTCTTACTAACTCCTACTCCGATATCTATCTCATCTCCCTCTATTAATTTTGAAGCAATATTTCCAAGACCGGTAGGTTCGTACACTGCCACAGGGTATTTGATATTACTAAAATCAGATACTTCAAACAAAACGTGTCCGCCACGTATAGTTCTAGGTTTTTTTGTAACAGTGCACCTAAGATATCCTGCATTATGGGTTGCAATGTTACTTAGAGACAAGGCATTTTGAAGATGCATATTGGTACCTTGGTTAGTCCTGAATACCATATATCCTTCAAGTTTTTCAATAGGCAAAACGTAATACAACGCCCTAATAACCGTAAAAGGATCCTCTCCCCTAATTCCGCAAAAGACAGGGTCTGGACCATGCGGCGTAATTAGTACTCTGTCATGAATCCTATCAAAATTATTAAAAGTAAATGGATGAGTATCGATACTTACTTTGGATACTTTGGATTTGTCTATTTTTCTAGGCGAGCCCTGAAATACTTCTTTCCTATACGCAATGGCTTCATATGTATGATCCCCCTCTAATAAAGCGCCAATTGATGCTAGAGCACCAATTATTCCCAATCCTGCTCCATACTTGAAAATATGTATCGAAAGTTGTGAAGCTAATTTCTCTGCATCTTCTATCTTCAGCACATCATACAATGCCTTAGCGCTGAACTGTCTAAGAGAAAGCGGAATTGTATCACCCTCAAATATTGCCAACCCTGGATTAGCACCATTCTGGATGTCTGACTCTGCTCTGACGATTTTTGTCAAGTATTCTATTATCTGACTAGGCTGACTAGTTCTGATCCTCAAACACATTCCTCCATTTCCTCTTGTTTTCCAAGGAATATTCGGATTTAGTCTAACAAGCAGCGGGTAATCAATGAATACAGAATCCAATTCACTAGTCAACTTGGAAGTTATCTTAAAGGCTAAGTTGGTAGTACATTTTCCAGAATTGGAATCTGTATCATCAAATCCTATGTGGAGAACTTTGGAATTCATTGGGCCACGCTTTAACATATAATTGCGAAATACACAACTGTATGAGCGATATTAATTCTATTCAGCATTAAAGTCAAGAAATTCACGACAATATTTTATTTATTGAGCTATAAACTATAAAAATATCATGTTAAATGGGTTCCCTAAAAGGTGAAATAAGATTATCAAAAACAAGTGATATACTTGACAATAAACTATGTGCCCTTAGATTTTAGTAATTGAATCGTGAAAATTGTTCTTGTTACTTATCTCCTATTTATTCTATTTTTATCTTACTTCTTTCAATCTGATCTTTTAATTATTCACACTTCTTGGGCATCTGCGCTTACATCGTACCCAAATCACGTGAGAAATGACAAATTTGGCATTAGAGAAATTTATCCAACGAAAGAAAATGGTAGAGAATGGTACATGAACATGGAAAATCCAAAAGATGATCAAAATTTTTCAATCACTTTCAATCCGAATCTTACTAGACAAGTAGACGGTTCATGGAGAATCTCTGTTCCAGTTGTTAGGATGAATGTAAAGACATTAGAAGGAGAATCAAATTGGAAAAACGTAGAGATGACAGGTTATGTAAAGATTGTTTCAGTAATTGAAAATAGCAGCAATAAAGTGATAGAAAATGATTTGACGTGGTACGCTAGAGGTGGTAAGCATAATCCAGAATTCCCATGCGAAGCAACTGCCTACATGGGAGGGCTTTATGATAATGGTAAAGTAGGCTGGAAGAAAGAATTATGGTTTGTGGGGGGCTACACAGATGAAAAACAATCGAACAAAGTCACAAACTCACTAGTAGATAGATGGATTGGATGGAAGGTAGTAATTTATAATGTTTACAATAATTCTGAAGTAAAATTAGAGTCTTATTTGGATAATACAAATTCAAACTATTGGGTCAAAGTTACGAATCTGGTTGATGATGGAGGATGGTACGCAAAAATGCCGGACTCAAATTTTTTTGCTCCTGGATGTTACAAAGATAAGGACTCAATTATAACTAAGTCAGGATCGACAGCTACCTTCAGATCTGATAACTTGATTTGGGATTTTAAGAATTTGAGTATTAGAGAAATCGATCCTGGTCCATCTACTTTTCAAGGATAAATTTTACCCTTGATGTAAAATGGTTAGCGAGCATGTAAACGCGATTGTTCAAATACAGCAGGAATTTAAATCATTAATTACAATTCGTGTATTATGAATCCTAATGAATGTAAAGGCCAATCTAAACTAGAATAGGTTTTAATTTGAACATTCTTCCTGTTTGGAATACCGATTGATGAAATTGTCTATTTCTGTCTTTATTTTCCGCTTGGCAAAAATGCCAAATATTGTCCCAATTTTTCCAAATTTAAGATCTGCATCAATCTTTATTTCTGTCGTTGAATTAGAGTTTGAATTTAATTCTATCAACAGAATTGTTCCCTTAGTATCCCCATCGATAATTTCACTTCTGAGCAATTTGTTTGGCTCTATAATGTGCTTTACTTTCTGCTTTATTTCTTTCCCTGAAATTGAAACGATCTCTTCTGTCAGTATATAATTATCTGACTGCTCCAAAATTTTAAATGACTTGTACTTGTCCGGAAATAGAATTGGCAGTTTATCAATTTCCTTAATTACAGAAAAAACTTTATCCCGTGGTACATTGACAATTTTCGATGATACCACTCTAACCATGAATGATTTAAGTTTTCATGATTTTTAAACAGTATGTTTCTATATATATATATTCGAATAATTCTATTCATGGATGAGAAAAATAAATTTGAAATGTTTTTACTATGAATTTGAAGTAAATTCTAACATAGATAAAGTTTGGGAATTCTATACCGATATAAGACATCTTGAGGTGATTAGTCCAAGCAACATAAAACTGAAAATAACCCAATCTTCTGACAATGTATTAAAGAAAGGTGCGGTAGCCTGTCTTTGTGGAAAAATAATCATCAGCGCGCAATGGTGCTCTAAAATAACCTTTCTCGAAAAATATAGATATATTGATGAAATGATACCAAACGAAAATTTTAGACCGCCATTTCAAATATGGAAACATGAGCATACATTCGAGGAAATTGCACAATGCAAAACAAGAGTTATTGATAAAATTGAGTTTAAATTACCGTATGGATTTATAGGAAGGCTATTTGAATTTTACATTGGGTTTAAACTTCAAAAGATCTTCGATCATAGGAAACGAGCCACAATGAAATTTCTTGAAATGTCTGTCCCAGGTAACTAAATTGAATTTACAAGCCAACCTTAGCTTGCTTTTGTTTCTTGATTAGGAACAATGAGATACCTACTGCAAATAATGAAAGGACTAGCATGGTCCCAAAAATAAGATCATATGCAACTTTAGATGGAAAATAGTGGTATTGATTACTGGGTAGAGTAACTAAAAATAAGTGCGTCTGCATGAACAAGCCTGCTATTGCTGGACCAATTGAACTGCCGATGATTCTTAATAAGTTACTAATTCCAAGCGAAATCCCTATTTGTTCAAACGAACTTTGTACCATTACGATATTAGTACTACTGACGTTTGTTAAAGAAATACCAATGGATATTATTACCAAATACGTTGATATGTATAGCTCATTTAACCTCATAAACGAAAGCAAACAAAATCCAAGTGACATCGCAAGGGTCCCTATCAATAAAGGAGTTGTCTGTCCGATTCTTGTTATAATTAAACCTGCTAAAGGACCTAAAATTAAAAGTACAAGTGCAAATGGCATTTGCACTAGTGACATCTGCACTGCATTATTGCCAAAACCAACGGGATATGGACTTTGGATCAATATAGGCAATGTTTGGAAAACAGTAAACATGAACATACCTACAAATAGTAAAATGATGTTTGCAGACAAAATTCTCCTCTCCAGAAATAAGTTTGAACTGATAATTGGAAATTTAGTCCTCCTTTCATATAGCAAAAAAGCAATAAAGCTACCAATAAAAATAATTAAAAAATATAAAGAGTTAATCGGAACCCTAATCGATTCTAATGGATCATCATTAGAACCAAAACTGTTGGTTCTAAGAAATGTGATGAATAAGAGAAAAGAGATAATACTCACTCCCAACAATATAGACCCTAATATATCGAATTTTTGTGACGGATCTTTCTGCTTTATTTTGGTAGTTTCAATTTGTTTCTTTTCAGTAGGGATAAATTTTATGATTACGATAATGAGACATATCGCTATTGGAATAATTGAAAAAAATGTTAGTCGCCAACCATAAAACTGCACGATAGTCCCACCTATTGCAAGTCCCAACACAGAACCACCTGCAAACATGGAGCTAATAATACCCTGACTAATTGCCAGTTTTTCTCTTGGAAACCGTTCTCTGACAAGTCCGAATGTGACTGGGAATACTGATATTCCTATTCCTTGTAGAATTCTCGATATAAGTAACGTGAAATAATCAGTAGAGAATGGTGAAATTATGAGACCTACTGTGTAAATTGATATCAGAATAACAATGATCCTCTTCTTTCCATACATGTCGGATAATTTTCCACTTACTGGTGTCATAACTGCGCCTGCAACAAGATATGCACTGAGTATCCATGACGAAGTATTGTACGATAAATTGAAATCACGGATTAATTGCGGAAGTGCCGGAAGAAGCATCGTCTCCGTATACATTGATATAGTAGCAATGGAACTGAGAATTGCAAGTGTTTTCCATATTGAATGACTGCTATTTCTTCTACTAGACAAGAGTAATCTTTTGCGATTCTAGTAAAGTTATATCATCAATATATTTGATTTTGCAAGTTTTTCCATCTCCTAAAGAATATCGTAAAAATCTCCAAATTGTCCAATATCTCGGTTTGCGTGGCAGTTTCAGTATATCATCAAGTAGTAATGCAAATCGAGGACAATCATTTTGACCTATATTTTAATACCCGTAGATTACAATAACCATGAATCCAAAGATTAATGTCGTCTATATCTGAAATAAAGAAAAGACTGAATAAAAACTGGTGTCAATTTATGAATAATAATAGTAAAAAATTTTCTAACAAAGTTATTGATGGATCCTCACCACCCTCGTTATTTGTAGGCGAATATGGATATCCACAAGTTAGAATTGGTCCAATGATTCCACCATTTCATGGAGATACCTCAATTTTAGATAAACCCGAATTATGGATGGGCAAATCCTTTGAAGATATAATAAACTACAGAATCAGTCTATTAAAAGGAACAATCATACAAAATGTGAATGATATTTCAGGGAGATGTATTGAATCTTTACAAGAAATGGCGTTGTCAAAAAGCGTCGTAGAAAGCACAGTAACGTTTGAAAAAATTCCCTCACAATACTTAGATATCAACGCTTTAAGTAATAATGAGTCTGAAGTAACTCCTACAGTATTCTCAGCCCCCGTAACCGACTTTAAGATTATTCCTTCAACTGCAGATGGCAAAGTTGAAAAAAAATATTACGATCATGATTCGCTTGCTACAGATGCCATTATTGATCTTTATGATACTAATATAGATATCAGTAAGATCTCAAAAGTACTAAGTATGGGAATGCTGGGTAAAAAGAAAAATCGTAAACTAGTGCCTACTAAATGGAGTATCACCGCAGCTGATGATATCATTTCCCGCTATTTAATAAACAATATCAGAGATAATCCAAGCTTGGATAATTATCTCGTATTTGACTTTAATCATTTGGCGAATTATTACTCTGTGATATTAATTCCAGATCCTGTTTGGAGTTTTGAAATGATTGAATCATGGATAGATGCCAACGGAAGAACCCATATAGGTTCAGATTACGAATTAGGAAAAAAGATAGATCATTACCCTTCAATTGCAGGGGCATATTTTGCGGGAAGATTGTCTGTGGCTGAATACCTTTTTAAAATAAGAAGAAAAGCGTCGGTGTTGATATTGAGGGAAATACATCCTGAATATTTCATGTCGCTTGGTGTTTGGCAGATTAGAGAAGGAATAAGAGAATGTCTTAAATCTAAGGGAAAAGCGTTTGAGGTGTTTGACTCTGCATTAAGATATGCGACATCAAAAACTTCATTATCAAAAACAGAATGGATGAGAAATAGTTCAATTATTAAAATCAGGAAACAGAAAAGGATCTCAGATTATCTAGATTGACGGCTTTACACTGGAATTAACTTACAGTTTTTTTCTTTGAATCTTAACCATTCATCATGAATTACTATTACATTTAAATTCCATAACCATATATTTTTCATCTCCTTTTCTATAGCATCAAAATTAAGTCAAGGCAAACAGATTAAGTAATTTGGTAATTGTTCACCACTCTTTTGGTCCTTTGTTTGTTCAATATCAACTTGCATTAATTTTTGACAAGATTGTTCTTGAATTTTTTTAGCGTCATTGACATTACTGGTCATCGTCTTGCCTATTTCTCCAGATTTGTCAAATGGACTAACACTATCTGGGTATTTAACTGCATTTTCTGTTTTGATTTTACAGTTAAAGATTCTATTACATTCATCCTCATTGGATCCTGCCATCGTAGTTAACTGTTCTATCGCATATAGTCTTCCACTAATTGTACCGAGTGAAGCAATTGTTAGTGTAATCAAGAGCAGTCCTAAAATTACATATTTGGTCAAGCAAATGGTTCTACCTCAAGTACTTTATTTGAATTTGGAAATAATTATCATTAATAAACTTAGGATTATTGGTAGTAATAAAAACTAATTCCGATTGTTAGATTGATTGGAAAATTATTTTATCCAACCCGCAGATATCGCAGGTTTTAATGAATAAGTATAATCTTTTTTGCAGTACATCATTAAAATAACACTTCCTAATGATGCATTAATATTTTACCCCAAAGAATTGGATATTAATTAAATTTTGAGATTCAATAAGGCGAAATTACTAATTATAAAATTACCCAGGAATCAAAACGGTTTAAAGTCTAGCGTCCCTCGGATATCAAAGATATCAGTTTGCTCAGCAATATCCAAAGCCCTCTCACCCTCGATGTCATCATAACATTTTTCGTAAAAGGGACAATTTGGGCACTTAATTGATTTCAATGGCTCTTTTAATCTGGGAAGTATTGACACATCGTGATTATCCAGCGCCGTTACAAGCATCTTCTTTCTTAATACCATCTCATTTCTCAATATTTCTCTTGCTATATCATCTTTCGGCAGGTTGACGGACCAACTTTCTACTCCAGCAACCTTCGCATTGTTGGGTCTAAAGAAATACTCTCCTCTTTCATCTTTTTTAATCAATTTCAATTCTCTAACGTTATATCTAATTGAAATGATGCCGCGTTCTATATCTGTCATTATCAGATAATAAATTAGTTGTCTTAAATAGGAACGGAAGGTATAATCATTTATGTCAAATCTCTTACCGGCAACTGTGTCCTTAAGCTCTATTACTACCTTTTTTTCGCCCACGTCATTCATAATGTCAGGATGCGCAACTATATCATCCATTTGCAATTCAGCTTGTGCCACACCAAAATTGGCAAGCTTTGTAAGGGCAAATTCACTGGATTCTCCCCTAACAAAATGGTGTATTGATTCATCCGTGATAGGATCTTCATCTGGGTAAAGACGTGAATAATATTGCTTTCTTATACAAGTGCTGGGCAGTATGTCAGAAACATGAATGGGTGCTGTGCCTATTCTTTCCTTTTTCCTTTCATCGTATCTTGATCTTAGATTATTTTTTAATAGATCTGTAAAAGTGGAGTCTGGTCTTATGGTTATTGTCATATTGCACCTATAATGTTATGTTTATTGCATTTTAATAGTTATTTTATTTTTTTACAACTGGATTTCATCTAAGAAAATATTTTATATATACCGCCTTAGGATTAGACCCTACGAAAGAAAAAGTCAGAGTCTTGGGGATTGGGAGCAGTATGAGAAAGAATTCATTTAGCACAAAAGCTCTCAAAAACATTCTAGAAATCATCACTGTAAAGTACAACACTGAAGCAAGGTTGGTTAATCTATTAGAAACTGAATTACCAATGTACAAGCCTGGCACTAAAATCGAAAACAATAATGTTAAAAAAATTACTAGTGATGTAAATTGGGCTAATGTATTTGTTCTTGCCTCACCTGATTATCATGGATCCATGTCAGGAGCGATGAAAAATTTTTTAGATTTTTTTTGGAAAGAATTTTCAGGAAAGACATTTGGTTACATAGTTTCATCACATGAGAAGGGCTTAACCGTTATGGATCAAATGAGGACAGCAGTAAGGCAGTGTTATGCATGGAGCCTTCCATATGGTATTTCCATTAATGAACGAGAAGACTTTGATTCAGACCGTCAAATAGTAAGCAAAAAATTACAAGCAAGAATGGAAATGCTTTCTCGGGATTTGGTCGTTTACGGTGGATTAATTTATTGGCAATTCATGAAGGACCAAAACTCATCAGAACCAAATACCTTTGCCCATTATTACCTCTAGCATTCTAATTTATAGAAATTGCAGTCAAGTTAAAATTTATTTATTGAGGTAAGAAGAACACTAGACCATTAAGTTAACTTTGTTTAGGAACTCCTATTATAAGTGCAAACATAGCAGGCATGGAAGACACAGAAAAATGCCAGGATTAGATAGTTCGGTCTTTCATCAAAGCAAAGACATTTTGTCAATATTTATCGACAATCCTTTCTGGATATGGGAAAATTACTTACATAGGTCTAAGTATTTGAAGACAAATGGACGATGTTGTTTCAATCATCTGATATCGCTGCCTACAAAAGACGGCATCCAATATCCAATTTTTGATTTTCAAGAAAAAATTTTTGACACCATAGAGAAAAATCAAACCATCTGGATAAACAAGGCTAATGGAATTGGACTAACGGCTTTCATGCTTAGGTATCTTGCTTGGAAAATCCTGTCATCAACTGAATTAGACTACAAGTCTATATTCATTGTTGCAGGATCTGGCGATAAATCAACTGAGAAATTAGAAAAAAAATTAAAGAATTTATTTGAAAAGAGATTTCCTCTCCTTAGACTAGAATCTAAATTTACAGATATGTGGCTAAAAAAAACATGGATCAAGATAGTGACCCCAAAAAATATGATGAATATTGAATTCTATGACACAGCATATTTGTTTATTGATGAAGCAGATAATTTGGAAGATAAAGAACTAGAGGCCTTAGAAAGAGTAACGTGCATAAATGGAGGAAACTGTAAATTCAAGACAATTCTGGCATCGACCTCTACACTGACCGGAAGTATGTTTGATAAAATAGAAAATGATCCAACCTCCGGATATTCAAAATTGAAGTTGGATTATACCTATGGACTTCAAGATATCTCAAGGAAATTTCCTTGAGAATATGCGATTACAAACTAAATTTGAGAAAGAATATGATCCAGAGTACGAAGGAAGGTAACGTTATATTATAATATCTTTATCTTTTAATAAAAAAGATCAATTTCAGAGGAAATTGAGCTCGGTTTTTATTTTCTAAATGTTTTTATTTAAACATCATTTCCTTATTATTGAATAGATTGCGCGTATCTGGTTATAAATCACACAGAGGACTACACCGAGAAAATAATGAAGATTCTTTTTTTGTTGATGACAAAGTAGGTTTATATGTTATCGCTGATGGAATGGGTGGACATGAAGGTGGAGAGGTCGCAAGTAACATTGCTGTAAACACTTTAGGAGAAATCTTCTCAAATTTTTTTGGAAATGGTCAAGAAAAAAAGATACCGCAAATTATCCACAAGGCTCTTCAAGAGGCAAATGATGATATTATTGAAATGAGAAAAAGATATGTCGAGTTCTCCAATATGGGAACAACTGTAGTACTGGCGATATTTTTTAATGAGCTTGTCTACTACTCACATTTGGGAGATAGTCGAGCTTATCTATATGATAATAAAGGCATGCTGGTCCAACTAACTACTGATGATTCTTTAGCAACGGAAATGGTTAAACAAGGTATAATAAATGATAACGAGGTAAGAACACACAACCTAAAAAACATTGTTACTAGGTATTTGGGAACAACTCACTTAATAGTTCCTGAAGTCCAGTATTACCATCTTGGAAAAGGAGATTGTATTATACTTTGCTCAGACGGTCTTACCAACATGTTGGATGAAAGGGAAATGCTCTCAATACTTAAACAAAATTTTTCTGTGGGTCCACAAAGTATCTGTAATAATTTGGTTGATCAAGCAAATAAAAAAGGTGGATATGATAACATTACCGTAATTGTGATTCAATCCATTTCTTGAACTGATTACCAGTAGGCGCATATTAAATTTTCTAATCCTCAAAAAAGATTGTTAGCAAGCATTAGGAAATATTAGAAATTATAAATATTAAATTAATCTTTGGGAGATGATAAGAGCGTGAATATATTTCCATCCAAATCCTTTATAGTCGACATTATGCCACCCCATTCCTGCTTTTCTGGCTTTGTAATATCGATTCCCTTGGATTTGAGCTCTTCGTAAGTTGATTGAATATCTGAAGTGAAGAACCATACCCCAGTGTTTCTACCTATGTTTTTCCGTGCTATCTCTAATTCATCCTGAGACATCATCTGTGAATTTGGTTCCATAATACTCAAAGTCGATTCAGAATCTTTGGGTGCAACTTCTATCCATTTTCCGCCATAAAAAGGAACATTCAGTCTAATATCAAGACCAATTTTTTCCGTGTAAAATTTTAGTGCCTGTGCTTGATCCGATACCATTATGACTACTCCACCTATCGTATCAATCAATTCAAAATTTAATTTGGAGTATAAATGTTATAAACTTGCTGCTGTGTCTTTGGATATGTCTATCCTTTTTTTTGACCTACTCAATAGTAAAGAGTCTCTTTCATTTCCAATTTAAGTATGATTTCATTAAATGAATTACATTACGTCAAAATATTTTAAAATAATTGTTAAATACCCTCGTAAGACTATTATTGAATTGAAATAACATTTGTTAGAGGATAAAAATCTAAAACCTGAAGGTGAAGATAATATTTCCTACAATGATGAGGAGATAGAGGACGAATTTGAAGAAGACCTAGAGGATGATTTTGAAGAGGTTGAGGATGATTCTGAAGAAGGTCTAGAAGAAAAAGAAGACAAAAAGTAAATGAAATGTGCAATCTGCGCAAAATGCGAAGCAAAATCTAATTGTGGCCGATATCTGATTTTAAAAATTAGTAGGTTGGAATGACTAGAAATAAATGGAATTTCCGGATACCAAAACACAGTCGTTAATAGTAAAATTGATTTTAAATAAGAGAACAGAGGAATCAATCCAATTACTTTCTAGCTATTACAATATTCAGCCACCGGAAATCGTAGTCGGTACTATAAAGGGGAAAAGAAAAACCGTAAGTGCAGTCTATGTTGGAAAAAAGAGACGGATTTATGTCATAAATTCCGAAATCTTTTATAATCCCTTTGTGATATTGCATGAGTTTTATCATCATTTGAGAAACAGAGGGTTGGAACATAGAGGTTCAGAAAAAGGAGCGGATAACTTTGCATTAAAATTCATTGAGTCGTATCGTCTTTTGAGGATCCAGGAACTAAGTGAGACTTAAGGAAACAGTTTCTTAGGAAATTAAAATTGCAAAAACTTCAAATCTGTCAGATGTTCAAGATGTTTCTTTGAAGTGGAATCACTGATCTTCTTTAATTCATTTTTTGCTTTTGACGAATAAGACATGTATAAATTTTCCATCCGTTCTATAAATTCAACAGATTCCTTATTGTTTCTTACCAGAATATTAAATAGCCTATCTTCATTGTTCCAGTCCATGATGTCATCGTGAATCTGGTATGCTATTCCCAACAAATGTCCAAAATTTCCCATAGCAGAAATCTCTTCCTCCGTCCCTTCTCCTAATAGTGAGCCAATTTTCGACGCAGCTTCGAATAAGGACGCTGTCTTATTTTCAACTACCTTAATATAATCATCATCTTTCAGGATTAAATCTTTAGTTAGTTTGATTTCCATCATCTCGCCCTCACTCATCTTTGTTGCTGCCTTCGATAATTCTGCAGAAATTTTTGCATTGTTAAGTTTCGTAATAATATTAAGTATTATTCCAAGGACGAAATCAGCAGTGAGAATGCTGCTATTATATCCATATTTTACATGAAATGACGGTTTGCCTCTTCTGTAATCTTCCTTGTCTATAATGTCATCATGAATAACAGACTCTGTATGCAGTAGCTCTATTGCGCAGGAAGCCAAAAACATGTCCTCTGTGGCCTCCGTCGTTAACCTCTTGTTCGACGAAATTGTCTCGGCTGACAAAATCAGTATTAGAGGTCTTATTCTTTTTCCACCTTCTGATGCGTATCTTAGTGGAGTATAAAATTCAGACCACGAGTACAGATCTAATTCTCTTGCAAGATATTCATCAATTTTTGATAAATAAGAGCTAAATTGGTCCAATAGTGGATTTGCTTCAATATTTCTTCTGTTCAAGAATGGAATCTAGCCTAGACTAGTGTTCATTTATTGATATTTAATTCTTTTACAAAAATTAAAACTTGTACACTAAAGTATTTTCATATGTCGAGCTTTAGATTACCTTATTGATATTTCATTACTCTTGAGCAAGCAAACGGCTCGGCATTATTAGAAAATGCTCCGGCCGGGATTTGAACCCGGGATCTGCGACTCGAAAGGCCACAATGCTTGACCGGACTGTGCAATCGTTATTTACTGTGACGATTACTACACCACCGGAGCCACTAGGATGATGTATAATTCACAATATAATAGTTTACGGCGAACGAAATTATGACGTTTATGCTTTAAGTTTGTAAAAATAATCGGTAGTGCAAGCTTTTCTCTTGACTAACGATAAATATTTACTGCAAATAAAAAATTATCACAGAAGGTTTTATTATTGGTTATTGATGATTGATCTTGATGAACGAACTGATTTTAAGAATAGATAAAGAAGTAGAGAAGAGGAGCCTTTTAAAACATCCATTTTACAAGATGTGGTCAAATGGAGAATTAAATTTAAATCAATTACAGGGTTATTCTCTGGAGTATTTCCAATTAGTGAAATTGGTTCCAGAGATGGTTGACAATATCAAGTTAAAATTGCAAGACCAGAAATTGAAGAGCATCGTTGATGAGAGTCAGAAAGAAGAATTAAGTCATATTGAGCCGTGGATAAGGTTTGCTACATCTCTTGGAGTTCAAAAACAAGAGCTGTTAAATTATGTTTGTGATGAAAATACAAAGACTGCAGTATCTTCTCTTGTGGAATTAACTAACGACTCAATACAACCAAGTGTTTGTGCGATGTATGCATATGAAATGGATTTGCCTAACATAAGCAGATCAAAGATTGAGGGTTTGCATGAATTCTACAATATTTCTGATTTTGATTCAACTAACTATTTTGAACTTCATGAAGAAGCCGATATCAGACATGCAGAAATATGGAGAAATATGATAAAAAAGATTCCGGTCCATAAACATGACATATGTTTCAGGGCAGCTGCAAAGTCTCTTGATGCCCAAAATTTATTGTTAGATGCTGTCTATGAAAAATACGTAAGACCTTTTAACTAGACTGTCATGGCCTAGGCAAGGGACTAACGGAAGTCCAGTCCAAGAGGTATAACATTGTTCTTTTTCAAAACCTTTATACATATTTTCATAGCGAAAAAGTCTGTTGGGCCCATAGCTCAGCCTGGTTAGAGCGACCGGCTCATAACCGGTCGGCCGGGGGTTCAAATCCCCTTGGGCCCATTTTGATAACGACGCTTAAATCTTGGCCCGTATATATGTAAGCAGTGTACCAAGATGAGTAACATCACCTTAGATGAAGGAATCCTCTAGAAATGTTTCTCTATGCCCTAAGAGCGCCGGAGTCGAAAAGACAATATCCAAAGAGACTGAAAGTTGTACTTAATTATTTGAAAAACTTGGATATCTAGTCCAGGATGACCGACTACTTGGGGACGAGGAATTGTCTTATTTTGCCGTCTATGTAAAAAAAGCATATGCTATTGACGCAGTGAAAGATTACATTAAATTCTACGATTTTAGATTAACCGAGGGTAGATAGCATATAATCAAAGACGTTAGTGTTACTTGAAGAGGAAAAGTTAACTCAAATTTCTGTAAGTTGAAACCCCAAGCATAACTAATGGTTTCGAATCCCACTCCCGGCCGTAATTAAAATACAATCATTAATTATTCATGTCCAATTCTTATGTCGATATTTTTTATCCCTGGATATTAACAGTAGTATCAATAGACCTATGAAGCCTGAGGCCGTTATTCCGTAAATCAACAACATAGAATCCAACAATACAATATGTAATGCTTAGGTTGTTTAAAAAATTGAGTTAAATTTCAATAATTATCAAAATTGTCAAATCCTTAAATCGGTTAAACCCCAAGTGTGGCTAATGGGTTCAAATCCCACTTCCCATGCAACGCTTCATATTAGTAAAAAATTTAGAAATAAAATTCTAGCATTAAAAATACCAGAGGCTTGATACTAGTAACAAGGGAGCTTTACTAGGCTTAAAGTGGTCGTTTCAGCGTAGATAACTTATGAATCCAAAAATCATTAAAAGGGAGATTTTGAATTGAGTGTCATACTAGATACTCTGTTCTTAAGAACAAAAGAAATTACAAAATCAAAGCATAGTGAACCCAAGACCTCATCCATATTGCTAATATCAGTAGCAATAACTATGGCAATTATCTTGTTGATGTATGTAGGAATATTATACACAGAAGGAACGATGAAACAATATTCTATATGCAGAGATAAAATAGTGGGATTTGAACAACGTGGAATGTATCCGAGCCCAGGAGAGTTTAGATTAGCATTATCATCCTGTGAATCAAAATAAGACTGTAAAATAATTTATTTTTTTACACTAATTTTGGATGTCTTTTAAGGAATTACTTTCCCTCCGAACGATAGAAAAATGAAGTCAAACTAACTAACTGTTCGTGTTTGACCCAGCTACTGTAAATCACTTCCACTCCCATGCTTTAGCTGACGTATTTCCTGACTCATCTGATTCATACTCGAATACTCCTACCAAGTTGTTAAGGAAAGATAGTTTTCCAGTCGAAGATGTGCTAAAAAACAACGAGCCTGCGAATCTTATTTTTCCTGGACTAGTAACTCTTCCTATGCCTTGTCCTGTCCAAGTTGCCATTTCCTGTCCATCTTTACTCATCAATACTCCTTGACCTTCGCCATATATCGCTCCACCAGGTCTTGGACAACCCGAATACGTTACGGTAGCTGTTGTCTCTACACCCCTATAGTTCCCTGTTGCTGAAAAAGTAGTTTCTATCTTTGGTTCTCCACCTTCAACATCCAGTACTCTTTGACTTGTTATCTTGCCTTTCTCTTCACTTATTAAATCTCCTAACATGTAATCATCAGAAACTATCAAAACATTTAACTCTTAACATTCTTTAAATTAGCCCAATCTTGCTCGGTGATAGATGACTCTAATGGTGACTTATCAGGTTCAACATGTAAAATTGGGCCCACATTTTACCTTCCTAGTAGCTGAACCCGCTTACCAGCAAGGTTCAAATCCCAGCGACACCGAATAAAATTTTCGCTGGAACACGTTGCTCGCTAGGTAATGTCTTCAAATATCGGTCATGATTTAGCAACATTTGCGCAGGGTAAAGTGCTTTTACTATTGAAAACGAAGTCTATTTTCATTACTGCTTTTAATATCTATCTAAACACTAAATTTAATGCGGTGCACTCCAGTTGCTAAATCAACCGTAATTACTAGATTAACCTATATAGTTTATCTGACTAAAGCGTAAATACTAGGTTAGTCTATATATATTTAAATGTCGAAAATCGGAATTAATCAGAATTCTCTAAAGGTCAGACTAAAAGTATTCCCTATTCGAGCAGGTAATACGATCTTTTTGACCAGAATGATACTAGTAGCAGTACTATTGTCAGGACTAATTGGCCTTTCATCTTACCCTTCTATCGCAAATGCAACTACGAATCAAGTGATTACAGGTGACACACAAAAATATAGGATATTTGAAGGGCAGGCACCTACGATGCAACCATCAGATGCTGGCATGGCAACCAATCCAATGCCAGGCGTATTTGAGTGGTGGTACTTACAGGGAAAATTCAATGATAATTCAACAACACAAATTACATTACTTACAAAGCCTTGGGTTGACAACAATGGACCGCTTCAGCCCTACGGCACTATAGCCATTACGACTCCTAACGGCACGCATTTAGGAGGGGAAATCAAAGTAGATGTAACCCAATTCAAGGCGGCACGCAATACAATGAATGTAACGATGGGTGATACCTGGGCTCGTGGTGATTTGAAGACAGTTAATTTGCACTTTGCACCGACGGCGAATGGAGTTGGAGCAAATCTAGTTTTCCAAAGTGCCGCTCCACCCACAAGATTTGGCGGCAGTGGTATGTGGTTTTTCGACCCATCGCTGACACGATTCAGCGCTACGAATGACCCAATGCCCTTTGCTAAACTTAAAGGCAACTTGACCTACGGCGGTCAGTCTCACAGCGTAGAGGGAACAGGGTATATAGACAAGCAGTGGGGAACAGTCAACTGGAATCAGGACTACGACGGCTGGTACTGGTCAACTGGTCATTATGGTAACTACACTATAGACATGTTTGTACTTACCACTTCAGCGGCATTCAACCAACAGAAAACAGTGGATGCCTATTTAGCCAAAGGAAATGGGCCAAGTAAGGTCTTGGTCGAAACTATGAAGGGCGTCACCGCGCACGCATCAGGGAAAAACCTAACTTCTCCTGGAGGATTCCATACATACCCAGAAATACTGACCTTACAATGGAAGAACGGCACAAATTCTGCTACTCTGACTCTTACTAACCCTTCAATCGTTGCAAGCCAGTCTACTATTGTTAATACTAATGCAACCATATACGGAACACCTCAATATATGCGGTTACAGGGTACAGGAACACTTAATGTGCAGTGGGCAGGCGGCAATGAAACAGCAAGCGCACCTGCCATCTGGGAAGTCAGTTATTTGCACTAAGTAGCATTTTTTTGCTACGCACTTTTTCTCATTTGTACATTATATCTACCTGCACAGAAAGGATGATGCTGACTGGCCCGCACATAAAACTGAGGTAAAGTCTGGCAGTCTCAATGACACTTTCCTAAATAAAAAATTACGTGGGCCCAAAATTTGTGCAAAAACAATTCACAACTCCTTGGGCCCATTATGTATTCGGGTTCAAATATAACTTTTGAAAAAAAGAAGATTGTATTGGAGGACAATTATAATGCCAACTAAACTTGCAACTAGATTATTATTGATTTGGTATCTATCTAAGAACATGGACCCTTTGGTAGGTGGTACCACGCAGATAGGGTCCTTATCCAAGAATTGGATTGCTGCACCAGATGAGTAAATTGACATTATATTAAGCAAGATACCCAAAGCATATTAGCATCTTTTCACTAATATTGGATATACGATATATATAAATATCCAAATAACATGTTATATCGTATGCCCGATATTACACTTGAAGGAAGTTGTAACATTTTGACACCATTTTCGGAAGAACACTGTGTAAATGCAGTCGAATTAGTCAATACCCACGTACAAATGCCGTCAACTTCAGTAGGAATTGAGAACTTTGCAGTGTTAGATGAAGTTGGAGCACAAATTAGTCCATCCGAACGATTACAGAGACTAGCCGAACAAATTGTACGGACGGAAATCAGAAAGTTAGCTTTCAGTCTAATGTTCCCTTTATTAAACAAATTTAAAATGCCGATCAATTTGGTCTAGGAGTATTCGTTGTGGGAGAACATCTGCAGGAAAAAAATTGTATAAACTATAATAAAACCCATATACTTGCAGGGAAATCCGTATATGCATGGTTCTAATCCCGATTCCAAAGACATCACGATTAGGTAGTATTTATTCGCGGAATGGAATAATACTTAATTTTTCTCGAGATTTAGTCTGTCCTCAAGGATTATCGATAATAAATCGCCAAGCTACGTTCGACTGTTGACGTATTGCTATACGTGCTGTTCTTGTTGAGCACAGGATATAATAAAGCAGGCGGGTAGGCAAGATCAATGATTCCTACTCCAAGCACTGGCAACGGATCGATGAAGAATCTGAAACTAAGATTTCCAAAGAGCACTGCTTGCAAAAGAGGACACGTTCAGATCCTTAAGCAGGTCTGCAAACAATGTGAGAAACAGGTTCCTGCATTTGTATTGGAACCAGTTCGGGAGGCATCCGAACAGCTCGATGTTATCTTTCGAGAGAAGCGTAAAGGATTGGTCATTACCCAAAGGAAAAATCTCATTGTAATTCATGCAAATAGGATTAAGAACTTTGGAAACAGGTATACACTGGAAAGCGATTCCGATGGTTCCAGTATTGGCGTTGCCGTTGCACGTTCTGACAGATTGCACGATTTCTTCGTTGATGTTTCCAAGAACGGGAATGTCATTATGAGTTACAAGGGCCAGGTAAGGAAAGCTCTCTATGGGAAAGGGAGTGCGATAGAAATTCAACTTTCAATAATTCCATCAAATGAAATAGACAGCGTTTACACATACTATTACACCATACGAAAAGATCATTTGAAAAAGGCAGAACTGGATTCCTTGAGAAAAATGGAACTCAAGATTAGCCGACTCTCGCTTTCTCCAGAGCCATATTTAATGACAGGCGATGGCAGAATCTGTAAAATTACGACAAAGGAATTCAAAAAGAGGTTTGGAGTCAAATTGCTAAAGGCACCAGCCGTAGCAGACAATTACCGTACACGGGATTTGAAAATCATCAATGATTCGTATCGCAAGTTGCGTCCATTTATCGACGGCCACTGTTCCTATGGTGAAGGACTCAAAAGTGGCAACCTTCGTTACGTCTCAAAAAAATCACTGATGAACAAGATCCTCAGTCAATTTCATGCCGGCAAAATACATCTGCCCAAGGTTGTGATTGTGAGAGTAAACGAGTTGGTTGGAAATGGACTGGTAGCAGGCCAATACATCAAGCGTGGAACGATAATAGGAGAATATAGTGGAGCAATTCTAAAGGTAATTCCAATGGCGACAAATGAGAGAGTGGATAACACGTATTTTGCACCCTATTCTATAGAAGAAGTTCCCGGTAGCGAGATGTTTGTCGTGGATGCAAAGAGGGCTGGAAATCCTACCAGGTTCATTAACCATTCAGATGATAATTCAAATGCTGTATGGGTGCCTCTCTTTGATGGAGAAAAATTTCGTTTAATAGTTGTCGCTACAAAGGCCATCCCAGACGGCAAACAGATTCTTTTAAAGTATCGTCTTAGTTACTGGTTAAATCTTCACATCCCTAACCCAGTTCCTCTCTAGCGGATCAATAATCGATCCGGTATGATCTGAACTATACCAGACCGTCCACTTAACTTCCATACAATACTTCTTCTTACAGCCTACATATCACAAAGACATGGATTGAGAATATTGACGTTCTAGATGATGAATCGCCCATTCCTTAAGATACTAGACTTTGGTTATTACAGGCCTTCGAGAAAACATATAATGGGACAAGGTTATACTGAACACTCGAGTTAATATGAGGTCAAACGAGAAGTTATTAGATAGAATGTTTCCCAATTTATCTATATGGTTGAAGAATTCTATACTACCAAGGTATTACCGCATTCAATAAAATTTTATCTGCCTCGGACTGAGGGTTACATGGATGTAGTGAAGGAAATAGCCTCCAAATATAGAAGCATGTCATTAATAGAATTCGATGGGTATTTCGAAGGAAAATTTGAACCAGAAAAATATACTCGTCTAGAAGTTCATGCAGAGATAATGGAAGTACAACAGATTATTGAATACGCAAACAAGATCCGCATAAAACTGAAGCAAAACTCAATAGGACTAGAAGTCGATAATAAGCTGATTCTCGTCGTTAAACGGTGAAAATCACAACTAAACGCTGAATGCCTGTTATCCTTGGCAGACTATGTCAGAGTCAGAGAACAATTTCAGAGTTTTGAACTAAGCCGTCCAAAAAATGAAAACTCGGAAGAAAAAAGCAATCTAATTTAGCTTTAAATTCCTATCACCAATAGTCTCTTGCCTCGATGAGATACTGGAAGCCTTTCCAATTCGTCTTTTTCTAATGCCAAATCGGTAATGCAATCACTGTAACCGTCGAAATTTTGAAGTATCAAATGTAATCATAATATATTATTGAATCCTTTGATTCATTATCTTCTTTATAAATGGTGTCTCGGGTTTCTGCCCCGTTCCCCGCAGCACTATTGCGGTAGAGGGGAAAGGCCGAAAAAAACGGAGCAGGCCGAAAAAAGCCCCTTGCCATACAGGAGATATTAAATTATTTATCGATTATTGATAATCCTGATTCAACTATTGTGCGTATTAATCCTATATCTGTATAAAGTCTATAAAGCATTTGAAAAAGATTTAATTAACTAGCAGAGTGAAAGATCTCCAGGTCTTGACACGAAATTGAGATTATACTATATTTTTATTACTGCAACTCCACGATGACAAAAAATTTTTTGTAGAATTAATTACTAGCTCAGCAAAATATCTAAATCCTGGTTGATGTCGATTCACTCTTAATGGTCAAGGCGTTATGATAATTCTTGAAAATTGCTGGAAGCATACCTATGGATTCACCATCTACTGATACAGTAACATTTCTCTCTTTTGGGAAAAATGCGACTTCTGGAGATTGATAATAAAGGATATCTCCTTCAAATTTGTATGTGCTTGTTCCCTTTAGCTCAATCAATTTGTCAACCATCTTGAAACTTCCTGAATTTGTTAATATTATAATATCCAACAAACCGTCTGAGAATTTTGCACGTGGTGCTGCTTTGAAGCCTCCCCCTAAGAAACGGCCATTTGAAACTATAGCCATAGTCATATTTACGGAGAATTTTTTATGCCCATCAACTATAACATCGCACTCATTACTCCTGTACACTGGAATCGTAGCAAATATACTTGCCATGGTTGATACAAAACGATTTTTTATCTTTCCTCTTACTTTTTTGGATCTATCAATGATTTCAGCTCCAATACCGATCTCTGCTGCATTCATGACAATTCTGCTATGGCTTAAAGAGGGAGTATCTTTATCTGTTATTATACCTGCTATAGCATCTATCTTGCGTCTCTTCATATATCGAATGCGGATTAAAGACTCAGCTCCTTGATGTTTCAGTTCAAGAGACCTTGCCAATACATTTCGACTACCAGAAGGGACAACATACATGACACCTTTTGGATTCATAGGTTCTAGTCTAGACTCGCTCCTAAATTTGCTATAGTCATTACTTTGCATGTTTTTGGGTTTAAGGTTAAAAAACCATTTGCAACTTCGTTGATAGTACCGTCTCCACCAACAGCAACTATATTCTTATATCCTTTTTTAAGTAGCTTACGCGTTAAAAGTGTACCTTCATTGGCTTTTTTGGTAAAAATAATCTTATGATGCTTAGGTAGAATATGCTTAACTTTATTATAGGTTTCAATCCAATTTTTTCCTGTGTTACCACCTTGAGAGTTCGGATTTAATATTAAAATCGTTTCATTCAGGTTATCTCTATTCAAATTCGTTTGAATCTTCCCGAATTTGGAACCCGCATATTTAGTATTCTTCAGTCACCCATCTCCTGAAAAATAATATAATCATAATTAATCATAAAGATTTAATAGAGTTATTCTGCGCGAAGGAATGAAAAATATAACGCTCATAAAAAACAATCAAGATATGACTGCTTAAACGCACAAACTATGTTTACATCGCACCATGATGATTGGGATCGCCAACAACAGGAGCCGACGGATGAAAAAGAACTAATCTATGTTCTGTGAGATTGATATTCAACAAATTAAAAAAAAGTTAAGGTCTGGAACTGTCCAGCAAATCTAGAGTCAAAAATTGAGTCAAAAAAATTTCTCGGAAGAGGTTGGTTACTTTGAACCTTCCTTGAGTTTTTGACTTGCGTTACCTAGTAAACTACCTAGACCCCCAGCTATCTTCTTGCCCAAGTCTTCAGTCTTATTCATTAAATTTGCAGCTGTGTTGTTTGCCTTCGCACTAGCGTTCCCAATTGTGTTGTTTGCCTTCGCACTCGCATTTCCCATCGCGTTTGAAGCATTAGTGGTCACATTTTGAGCATTTGCGACTGAGGCATAAATTAACGTTAATGCCAAAGTGAGTACCACGGCTCCAACATATGTTGATTTATTCATCGATAACCAATGTATTACATCCCTTTAATATATTATGGAATGTAAAGACTAACTATCTATTTTCCATGACCAACTAGCTCTATGAACATAACGAACACCTCATCCACTCTATTTATAATATGTTGACCATAATAAGGCATCAAATCGGAAAATGAAAACAAAGCTTTCAACATTCCTTGGTCCTGCATTATTGTCATTGGGTTTCAGGGGGCCACCAGTAACAATACTTCTTGTTACTCTTTCTGTATCATGTTATAATATCATGAGGCACATGCTCCGCAAATCCTGATTAGCAAGAGATCATACAGATGAGATTGCTCCATTTTAAGGACTACAATCTCGACAGATTTAACCGAGATTTGAATATGAAATTTATTGTATCCTGATTCGTTATCATAATTCCACTAAAATATAAAGTTGTAAGGTGCCACCAACTCACTGTGCAGATAGTCCAGGACGAAATGGTTATCGATACTGTAATTGGGTATTAGATCCAGTCTTAGTGTGACAGTTCAGGGCCCAGAAACTTAATGCCCTCTGAATCTCGACTACATTTTTATGCTTTATTCTTATGTTTTTTTAGATCCCTACCTAATTTGGCCACTTCTCTTACACTATCCACTTGTATATCATCGCTCCGAGTCAATATTGTGCTTACTTTAGGAGTCGCCTCTCTACCAATTGTCAATGCTTCTTTACCCTTTCTAAGTATTGATAATGTTAAGCCTTCGGCATCGAGTATTTCAGCTAGCGTTTTGGTTGCTTTTAGGCTGTCAAAAAACCCTAGATTATTATTATTGTCGGACATGCCAAAAACGGATGCATCACTGACGTCCAAAAAAATTTTGTTACCTTCAAGTGATATAGACAGTATGGGGCCTTCTCGGTAGGTTATGCCTACTTTTCCACGTATTCGTTTTAAAATCTCTACCAGATGATTTGCGGTTCCGGTTATAACATCCGAGTTCGAATTATTTGGATTTATGCCCAAGTTTATCTAGTGTTAGACTCGTCCCGAAGTTCCGTAGATAAAGTAAATTTGCCATTAATTTTCCACTTTGCGCTCCCTAGTTCCTTCCCATCCGGTCCGGTTGCTTTAGGCACATCTACCTCGAAGTCTTGAAAATCATATATCACTTGCATGTTCTTGCCTGTCAATTTGTCAACTACCTCTTTGAGGATATTGGTCCATTGTGAAGCATTCTCCTCAACTTTTTCCCCTACAATACTTGCCGTATCCGCGGCGGCTTTTGTTAAGTTTTCCATATAAAATTAAATTCTACATTCTTTATATGAGTTACAATGATTCTAGTTACTCTTTACTCTCGCTTGGTCAAACTATAGAGGAAAATAATCGGGTTAAACAAATATAACAATTGATAGATGTGAAGTTCGAAGAGGTGAGGATCGTAGATGTGACAAACAGATAATATGGTAAAAATATTAGTTTACCAACGAGAGGTAAGATCTATAGAGCAGGTTGATAGATATTTCACTTGAATTATAATTGGCTCGTCAGTCCAATCAAGAATATCTAGATTAAGTCATTCCAGGTGGCGTTAGAAAATCTTCACAGAGGAGTTTTCCGTAATTGATTGATCGACTCTTACCCTATCTATGGGAAGTTGGATGGCAATTCTTCTTTCGTTTTACATTCCGTACATTTAGAACTCTGGCCAACGTTGTTATGCATGATGGTTATATGTCAAAAAAATATAAAAGCGTTCTCCGATTCCGTAATTCGTTAAAGGGTAACAAATGATGCAAAGCATTACAAGTTCACACAGCTGGTGAGTACTTTTTATGAACAAACAACGGGCAATCAGGGAATATCTAGTAACTGGTTGCAACTCGGTTCTCTTATCTGCTATTAAGCGATGTTATGCATTACTATAATACAATGGGAGATTACAAAATCAAGAAAGAAACAGAAGTCGAAGTCGGAAAGACCGATACCGAAGAAGAATTGGAAGATGCAGGAGACAAGATTAAAGCCGGTGCAAAGGCATTTGGAAAAAAAGTGGCTGATCCTGACAAAGATTTAGAAAATGAGTATCAAAAAGAAAAGATAAAGGAAAAATTGGACTAGTCGTGTCCAACTCACTTTCATTTTTTATATCATGAACCCTTGTCGTTTTTTATAACGTGAATGTTGAAGAAACCATTTATATCTTGAGTGCCTGACTGGGGAGAAAGTACTCGTTTTTCGTTCTTAATTCTCCGACTCACTTACTGAACTTAAATTTCAAATGAAATTCCGATGCAGGGACGCAGGGTAATGATCATGACTGCCCTGCACCCTAGCAGACAATCTTTGTCAATTCAACTTTACTAAAAACCTTATCTGATTTTATACATCATAAGAATGTAAGAAAACAAACAAAGTGTAATGATATCTTAATCAATTGGGGTTGCAGACAGCAAGTCATTAAATTGATACATATACATTATTCGCATTCTGCAAAAAATACGTATGAGAAAAGATTAGACTAATAATCCAATACGCTATTCAGATTATATCCTCAATATCAAAATTCTATCGGGCTTTCTTAGAGTTGAATACGCGCATGGAAATATATCTTAATACTTGTTTTGCTGTAATTAGGTCATCATAGCCAGATTCTCTTAGAATCCATATAATTGTAGAAACTGTATAAACAGGCAAAATGTCACCTATAAAAGGGATAAACTCAGCCAGATTAATTACGAGTACAACTTTACTTTTGGTTATTGAATATAGGTAACTTATTACAATAAAATCGAACAGATCTCCTATAATTGGCACACCGAGAACAGGCGCTCCTATATAATCGAGTAGATCCGCGATTAACGATATTGTAAGTGCGTAGGCCATTCGAATATTTAGAAAGGCACTCTTTCCGATAATATGAGAAGACTTGTTCATTGAAAATGTATGTAATGCAAAATAATTTATACTTTATATTTAAAACTGAAACTGGCAATTATTGCTTCTAGGTGTAAAATAAAATTAAAGCCCTATTACGTGGTATTAATTTAAAAAGCATTGCAGACAGGGGTTTCGAAGATTAGCCAACGAACCACAAGGATTAGGCAGAAATTAAGACCGCCCATGGTAACCGCGGCCTGGACAATAACATGTCATGAAAACATATGTAAGATCTGTAATAATTGTAAAATAAACTGTACGCCATTCTCCATAACAAGAGCAGTTTTCAGATTCTTCTATACCTGCCAATGATTGAGTTTGATGGCACATAATAATAAATACAGATCCTGAGGTAATATATTCAGATTTCATTTATAATGCGTTTATACTTTAGTGTAGCACTACTTCTATGAAGAAACTCTCATGCCGAGATGCTGGTTTTGACTGTGATTATGCCATAGAAGGATATACCGAACAAGAGTTATTTAGGAATGGACAAAAACACGTTTTTAATATACATGGCATGAGAAAGGAAGAATTTACGCCGCAGTTTAACGAAAGACTCACACCTCTCATAAAGGAAACGATTTCACAGTAGAACGGAAAGTTTAAAGCTAATGTAAAGTTATGGAATTTCAGAATCAATGGCCTAAATAACTATGTCCCTGAGGTCAGCGGTTGTTTCACAAAGTGATCGACTTTATATGAGTAAAGTATTGTGTTAGAACATCATGTTCTATGGTTACTGGTGCAACGAATAATACATTGAAAAGGAACCTTAACAATACAACAATAACGATAATTACTATTATGACTAATACAATATATAAAAGTGTGTTCAAGACCATGACATACTATGTGCATAATACTATAAATAGGTAAAAATAATCACTTGCCGGAAATATTCGTAGAACTCAAACATCGTTACCTCAAAATGATTTTATTCATCACAAAAGTGTAGTAATTGATGCAATAAATAATAATGATGAAGAGCTATCCCCCTTTTCATATTTTTCTTCGAAGTTCAATATCAAAATTGTTTAAACTGATTTTTAGATGTCTCACATTTAGATATCATTATAACATATTATTGCGCAATGATGTACATTTTAATCATTAAATTTTCATATACAGAAATGATTCAGGAAAAAATCAGTGAAGCAATGTGTTTGGAAAGAGCAGCTCATCCTGATTTGCAATTGTGAAAAGCGCGCAGTCATGATAAAAACTAAGATTAAGGACTTCACAAAAATCTTGTCACAGTATCTTATAAATTGATTTGAAAATTGGTAAAAAACATTTCATTAGATCAGCATAAAGAAATTACAACTTAAAAAATAAAAAGCTTAGCCAATCAAGCACACTCACGACAAACGTGCTTAACTTGATTACCTAATCTTTTTTCTTGCACGAGTACGTTGGTTGAACAGCAGTGATCACATGTACCTTGCATTGACTGTTATATTTCCATAAAGTATAAAATAATTACAAATTGAACTAAATTTTTCTACCGCGAACGGTAACAGAGTTTAGATGGCGAAAACTCGTGCATTAAAAATAAATGCTCATGTAGGCAAAGTTCCGACGATCTTTCACCTATTTGTAGTATGGCAACCATAATATATTGGAGTCTAAAGAATGAATCCCAACAAGCTAGACCCTCATGTATGGGAGTTGTTTGCACATCACACGTAATCTTCTACTTTCATCTTATAATAGAAAAAGGAATTTTGAAAAAACTAGCGAACCTGAGGGTTTTGTAACTGAACAGAATAAAGACACGAAATTGAGGAACTTTGTAGTGCAGAAACACGATGCTACTAGACTTCATTACGATTTTAGATTAGAATCAGACGATGCTGTCCTTAAATCATGGGCTGTCCCTAAGGGGCCCTCAATGAATCCTCATATTAAGCGTTTGGCAGTAATGGTAGAAGACCATCCGTTTGATTATCTACATTTTGAAGGGGTAATACCTTCGGGAAATTACGGTGCTGGCACTGTAATAGTATGGGACACCGGTAGCTACTCTAGCAGAGAACTACTGTCCAAACAAATAGAAAAAGGAAAAATAACTGTCGAATTATATGGAAGCAAGCTAAAAGGATTATTTACTTTAATAAGGACCAAAAAAGAGAATCAATGGTTACTAATCAAGGCAGATGATAAACATGCGTCTGAAGATGACTTAATGTTGGAGAGTCCGGAATCTGTCCTTACTGGCAAATCTAATTCAGATATCGAATCTGGTTCAGAAGCTAAAGAACATAAGACTAGAATAAAAATAGCTAAAAATAAACGACCATCGTATAAA
>Ga0209811_10000151_pt1 | contig 32047 bp, 19 predicted proteins | sample Coa_R1_6_FD_187161 | JGI IMG/M metagenome (GOLD analysis project Ga0209811, IMG submission 187161) | Surface soil microbial communities from Centralia Pennsylvania, which are recovering from an underground coalmine fire. - Coalmine... | ecosystem: Environmental > Terrestrial > Soil >... | reverse complement strand
GGCGGTCGCGGTGATGAGCATCCACCACGGGTCCGCGAGGAGGTGCGGCCCCTCCACGAGGGCGCGCCACACGTGGACGGCGACCAACAGGCCGAACAGCCCTCCGGTGGTCATGACGTACGCGCGCATGCACGCTCCTCCCGCTCGCTGGGGCTCGACCGGCCGAGGTGTGGCGTCGCACCGCTGCACACCGCGACCGCGATACTAGATCTTCACCACCTCGCCGTCGGCGCTCAAGTCGAAGCGGCCCGCGAGCGGCTCCTTGGGCAGGCCCGGCATGCGCATGATCTCGCCCGTGATGGGGATCACGAACCCGGCGCCGGCCGCGAGCTGGATCTCGCGCACCGTGACGAGGAAGTCCTTCGGCCGGCCGAGCAGCGCCGGATTGTCGGACAGCGACTGCTGCGTCTTGGCGATGCACACCGGGAGCTTGCCGAACCCGAGCTTCTCCAGCTGGTCGCGGTCGCGCTTCGCCCGCGCCGTGTAGTCCACGGCCTGGGCGCCGTACATCTCGCGGGCAACGGTACGGATCTTGTCCTCGATGCTGGCGTTCCAGTCGTAGAGCGGCTTGAAGTGCGGCTCCTTCGCCTTCACCAGGTCGTGCACCACCTCCGCCAGCTCGGTGCAGCCCTTGCCGCCCTCGGCGAAGCCGCGGCTCACGACCGCCTTGAGCTTCATCGCCTCGCAGTGCCGCTGCAGCGTCTCCACCTCCTCGGGCGTGTCCGAGGGGAAGTGGTTGATCGCCACCACGCAAGGCTGCTCGAACTTGTTGATGTTCTCGAGGTGCTTCTCCATGTTGGAGAAGCCGCGCATCATGGCGCGCAGGTCCGGGGTGTTGACGTCGGCCACGCGCACGCCGCCGTGCATCTTGAGCGCGCGGATGGTCGCCACGAGCACCGTGCACGCCGGCGCGAAGCCGCCGTAGCGGCAGTTGATGTCGAAGAACTTCTCCGCCCCGAGCTCGAACGCGAACCCGGCCTCGGTGACGACGATGTCGGCGTGCACCAGCGCCGCCTGCGTCGCCGCGATGGTGTTCGTGCCGTGCGCGATGTTCGCGAACGGCCCGCCGTGCACGAACGCCGGCACGCCCTCGGTGGTCTGCACCAGGTTCGGCTTGACGGCGTCGCGGAGCAGCGCCGCCATGGCGCCCACCGCCTTCAGGTCGGTGGCGGTGACCGGCGAGCCGTCGGCGCGGTAGCCGACGACGATGCGGCTGAGCCGGGCCTTCAGGTCCGCGATGCCGTCGGAGAGGCACAGGATCGCCATCACCTCGCTCGCCGCGGTGATGTCGAAGCCGGTCTCGCGCGGGACGCCCTCGGTGCGGCCGCCGAGCCCGATGACGATGTCGCGGAGCGCGCGGTCGTTCATGTCCACGACCCGCTTCCAGCTCGCGCGGCGGGCGTCCATGCCGCTGGCGGTGTCGAAGTGGAGCGCGTTGTCGACCAGCGCCGCGAGCAGGTTGTGGGCACTGGAGACGGCGTGGAAGTCGCCGTTGAAGTGCATGTTGATGTCGTCCACGGGCACGACCTCGGAAGCACCGCCGCCGGCGCCGCCGCCCTTCATGCCGAACGTGGGCCCGAGGCTCGGCTCGCGCAGCGCCACCGCCGAGCGTACGCCGATCTTCGCCAGCCCCTGCGCCAGGCCGACGCTGGTCGTGGTCTTGCCCTCGCCCGCGGGCGTGGGCGTGATCGCCGACACCAGCACCAGCTTGCCGCGCCGCGGCCGGCCGCGGAACGACTCCAGGGCGAGCTTCGCCTTCCAGTGACCGTACGGCTCCACGTGCGCCGGATCGATGTTCAGCGACTTCGCGACCTCGAGGATGGGTTTCATGGGCGCGCACTATAGAGGCCGCCCGCCCGGGCGGCGAGACGACTTTGGAATACCGGCAAAGGCGCCCTCCGGCCCGTGCCGCGAACCAGCATCAAGCCCGGCTCCGCCCCGGCCGAAAACGGCTGCGGAGTCCCCCGGAGTCACCCAACCACCGTCGCACGCAAGAGCGCGCCCGAGGTCACGCCGTGGACACCCGATCATCGATGCCCTGGACCGAATCCGGACCGAACGCCGAGCTCCTGCGACAGGCACGGAGCGGCGATGTCGACGCGCTGCTTCGGATCCTCGACCCGTACAAGCTCCCGCTCTGGCGCGCATGCCTCGCGATCACGCAGCAGCAGGACCAGGCCGACCGGCTGTTCGAGGAGACGATCGGCTGCGCGACGCAGGAGCTGTCGGGCGCCCCGGACGGGCAGCCTCTGCTGCTGTGGCTCGTGCGCCTGGCGCGTGAGCTGGACGCGCACCACGCCCGCACCAGCCCACGCGACCCAGGGGTACCCGGCGAAGCTGGGTCCGCCGGCACGAACCGCCCTGACGGCAAGCCGTGGGACGAGAGCGCACCCGACGTGGACGTCGAGCGGCACGCGCTGCGCGCCTACGCGATGCTCGACACCGACGACCGCTGGCTGCTCGCGCTGCGGCTGTTCGAGCGGCTCTCCTATCCCGACATCGCACGGGCCACCGGCGTGCCGGTCGATGAGGTCGCCGGCCGCCTGGCGGCCGCACGCGACGAGATCGACCGCGAGTTGGATGCCGAGGAGCGCGCGGCATGAGCCACCTCACGACCGCGCAGATCTCGGCGTCGCTCGACGGCGCGCTCACCGGGCCTGACTCCGAGCGCGTGCTCGAGCACCTCTCGTCCTGCGTCCTGTGCAAGGAGCACCGCGACCGGGTCGCCACGCACGACGACGCGCTGCGCCGCCTGTTCGCGTTCGAGCCCGATCACCGCGCGCTCGACGAGTCGGCGCGCGCCGCGGTGGAGCGGTTCGCCCGCTTCACGCCTCCGGCCAATGCCGACAAGCCCTCGATCCAGCAGGACGCACACGCGACGCCCGCGGACCCGGCGCAGCCTCTGCCGCCGGCGCGCGAGCCCTCGCGCGGGATGCGCACGATCGGGGCGGACGCCGAAGCTGACCAACCGCTCGACATCGCGCCGCGGCTCGACACCGAGCGCACGACCCCGCCCAGGCCGGAGCGCGGGCCCGGGTCGCTCGTGGAGACGTACGATGCGTTCAACGACGGCGCCTACGCCGGGCCGGCCGCGCGTGAGTCGCCGCCGATGCTCGGCCGGCCGCTGCCGAAGCCGGAGGCGAACGCGGAGCCGTTGGCGACGCGCAAGGAATACCGTCATGGCGGCGTGCGCCGCGACACGCCGGCGCCGAGCGAGCGCGAAACACCCGTGCGACGGCCCGATCGCTCGCAGCCCGCATCGCGACCGGACGGCTTCGGCGTCAAGCGCGAGCAGGAGCCGGCATGGGCGCGGCTGGGCCTCCAGCCCGATCCGTCCGCGCCCGGCGCCTTCCGCGAGACGCTCACGGGCGCGGTGATCTCACCGCCACCCGTGGCCGGGCAGCGTTCGAGAGCGAAGCGCTCCTCTTCCGGGCGCACCGTGCTGATCGCGTCGCTCGCGCTCATTGGCGGCCTGGCCGCGGTGGCGCTGGCGATACGCCTCCCGACCGGCGCGCACCTGAGCGTGCGCTTCGGGGGCGCCAAGGACAGCACGCCGGCGTCGACGCCGGGCTCGATCGAGGTGAGGAGTGCCACCACGGCACCACCGGTGGACGTTGCGGTGCCACCGTCGCCCGGCGGACCTGCCACCACGCCCGAGGCGCTTCGCCTCTGTGGCCAGGTGGTGGACGTGAAGGGACGCCCCGTGGATGGCGCGCTGCTCACCGTGGCGGCCACCATCACCCAGACGCGCACCAGCGCCGACGGCCGCTTCTGCCTGGAAGCGCCCGCAGGCATGCAGCTGGTGGAGGTGCTGGACCCGCGCGGCACCGGCACCACCGCGCGCCAGGTGCGGTTGAGCTTCGTCTCGGGGGCACCCGAGGCGCGCGTCGTCCTGCCCTGAGCTTCGGGTGGGCGTGCAGGCCGCACTGAACCGGGGCCTTTAGCCCGGGCCGGGAAAGGCCGAACACATCGGGGACCGCGAGGACGTCTCGCTGCCCATTTCTCTCGATCCCCGAGGCCCTTCGGCACGTGCATCCACACTCGCTACGGCCATGGACGGAACCCGGGCGTGACCACGACCTGGTGATCGCCGCACAGCGCGGCGATCTCGCGGCGTTGTTCACGCTGCTGGGCGCTCACCGCGACACGCTCTGGCGCCTGTGCGTCGCGTTGACGCTCGACCAGGCGCGGGCGGAGCGGCTGTTCCACGAGACGCTCGTGCGCGCGGCGAAGAGCCTGCGCTCCGTTCCCGCCGACGCGCCCGTGCTCCACTGGCTCGCGCGCCTGGCCACGCACCTGGCGGTGGCGTGGAGCCGGCACGAGGGCCCGCGCACGCCCGACGAGCCCACGGGCGCGTGGCCGGTCGCCGACGGCGAGGCGCCGTTGTTCTCGCACGACCCGCGGCTGCTCGCGACGCTGGAGCGATTCCCCGAGCCGGACCGCCTGCTGCTCCTGCTCACCGTGGTGGAGCGACTCTCGTACGGCGAGGTCGCGCGTGTGACCAAGCGTGACGCCGGCGAGGTGGTGCGGCGACTGACCGAGCTCAGAGAGCAGCTCGCGGGCGAGGTGGCGGCATGAAGCACCTGTCCTCGCTCCAGCTCTGCGCGTTCCTCGACGACGTGCTCGTGGGTACCCCCGACGACGGGACCGCGCGCCACCTCGCCACGTGCACGATCTGCCGCGCACGCTACGAGGCGTGGAGCCACGTGGACGACAGCCTGCGCGAGCTTCTCGGCCAGGACCCCGACGAGCACGCGATGGAACAGCGCATGAGCTGGGTGCAGATCGTGGTGACGGCCGAGCGCAAGGGGCTTCCCACGCCGGAGTTCGCGGTGCTGCGCATCGCGCTTCCTCCGCAGCTGCCGGCGCCGCCACCCGTGCAGGTGTTCCCGCCCGGACGCGCACCGGGCTTCGCCGACCCCGCGCCACGAACCACGCCCGCGCGCGTGAGCCCCGCGCCCGATCCGCGCTCGCACGCGGCGCCGCCGCCCGAGCTCAAGCGGCCGGTGCTCAACTCGCCGATCCTCGAGTTCCCCGCGCCCGCCCAACGCGCAAGCGTCTCGAGCGCACCCACGCCCGCAGCCCCGCGCGCGGCGCGCCAGCCGGCGCAGCCGCCGGTCGCGGCGGGGGCGAATCCCTCCGCGCCTCCACCGGGATATGCGCGCATGCCGAAGCCGCCGCGCAAGGGATTCGCCGCGTTCGTGAGCCGGCCCGGCGTGTGGATCGCGCTCGCGCTCGTGGCCGTGCTCGCTGGGGCGTTCCCGCTCGGCGTGGCGCGCTTCGGGATCCCGGAGATCAAGTTCGGCTTCAAGTCCGGGCATGAGCGCGATGCCGACGTGAAGCCGGCCGGGGATGAGAAGACCGCTGGCGCGGACGACACCGAGCCGGCGCGAAAGCGGAGCGCCAAGGCGCGGAAAGGCGCCCAGGACGATCCCGGAGCGCAGCCCGACGCCTCGGTGCTCTTCGACCTCCCGGCGCTCGAGCCCGAGGACGGCGAACCCGACGCAGGCGCGACCGACGCCGCGCCCACGCGTCCGGGCAAGCCGGCGGATCGCGACACCCCGGCGCGCAGCGGCCCCACGCTCTGCGGCGAGGTGCGCAACCCGCAGGGCCAGCCGGTCGAGGGCGCGCGCGTCTACCTCACCTCGCCGCCGCGGATGGTACGCACCGACAAGAGCGGCCGCTTCTGCATCTCCTGCCCTCAGGGCAAGCGCACGATCCGCATCGAGGCCACGGGGCGCGCGTCGGTGACGCGCACCGTGCAGATGGGAAGCACCAAGCTCGAGACACGGTTCACGCTCGTCCCGGTGAACTGACCCCCACGGAGCCCGCACAGTGCACGATAACTCTAACGCTCACTACTCGTGGACCGAGCCCGGACGCGATCCGGAGCTGGCGCTCGCCGCCCAGCGCGGTGACCTGGGCGCGTTGTTCACGCTGCTGCGCAAGTACCGGCGCGAGCTGTGGCGGGTGTGCTTCGCGCTGACGCTCGACCGCCAGCGCGCCGAACGGCTCGTGCACGACACGCTGCTGCGCGCGGCCAAGAACTTGCGCTCGCTCCCCACCGGCAGCTCGATGCTGCCGTGGCTGGTGCGGCTCGCCGCGCACCTCGCCACCGCGGCGGCGAAGAACGGGACGCAGGCGCCGGGCGCGGAGCCGTTCTCGCCGGAGGCGCTCGGCACCGGGCTCACCGAGATGGAGCGCCCGGTGCTCGAGGCGTTCGCAGCACTCCCCGAGGGCGAGCGACTGCTGCTCGCGCTCGACACCATCGAGCACATCTCCTATCCGGAGCTGGCGGTGATCGCGAAGCGCGAGGTCCCGGTGATCATGAACCAGGTCGCCCTGATCCGGGCGCGGATCGCGCGCGAGGAGGCGGCGTGAGGCACGTGACCGCGCAGCAGCTCTCGGCGTTCCTGGACGGCGCGCTCTCGGGCGTCTCGCGCGAGCTCGTCACCCGCCATCTCGCGGCATGCGCGGACTGCCGCGAGCGGCACGCGCTGTGGCACATCTACGACGAGGTGCTGCAGCGCGTGCTGTCGTGGGAGCCGGACGAGCACACCATGGAGCAGGCGAGCGCGCGCGTGGAGCTGGCGCTCACCGCGGAGCGCCGCGGCCTCGCACTACCCGAGTTCACGTCCGTGCTGAACCCGGGGACGGCGGCGGGCCCGTCTTCTCCGAGTACCTCGGGCATGTTCCCCATGCTGCCGCCGCTCACCCCGCTCCAGGGCGCCATGCACAGGCCGGTCGCGGCCGCGCCATCGGCTCCCCCGGTGCCCGCGCCGCCGCCCGCGTCGGTGAACATCCACATCACGCCGTCGGCGAACTCGTACCCGCTCGACCCGCCGGAGTTCGCGCCACCACCCGCACCTCCGGCGCCCTACATGGCCCCGGTCGCGCCCCCCGCGCCCGCACCCCCGCAGTGGTATGCGCCGCCGCCCCCACCCGCTGGCGCGGCGCCGTGGTATCCGCCGCCCGCGCCTCCCGCCGGAGCCACGCCGTGGTATCCGCCGCCAGCGCCTCCCGCCGGAGCCACGCCGTGGTATCCGCCGCCAGCGCCTCCCGCTGGAGCAGCGCAGTGGTATGCGCCGCCACCGCCCGCGGGCTACACGCCGCCCATCTCCGCGCACGAGGACCTGCGCGCGCACGGAGTGCCGCACGCTTCGCGGTGGGCGAGCACGCCGGTCCCGCCGAAGAAGAGTCCCTGGGGCCGTGCGCTCCTGATCGGCGCCGCGGTGCTCGGCGTGCTCCTGCTCGTCTCCACGTTCCTGCCGGACGTGATCCGCATCCGCGTTCCGGAGGGCCGCGACGCGAGCCCGACCGTGGAGCTCGTGCACCGCGACGCGCCGACCCTGGCACCCGAGCAGCAGCAGCGCCTCGCCGAGCGCACCTCGAGCGAGCCCCCGTTGGTGCCCTACCGCGCGCTCCCCGCCGACAGCGCCGCCGCTCAGAGCACCCCGGCCGAGGTGCCGCAGGTCGAGCACGTGGACAGCACGCTCGAGTCGCCGGCCGTCGTCGCCGCGCCGCCGAAGCCGGCAGTGACCGCGAAGGCGCACGCTCCTGCCCGCATCCGCCCGCGGGTATCGCCCGAGCCGGAGTCCGAGGACGAAGGCGGCACCGCGGCGGGCGTCGAGCACTCGACGACGTTCGTGCCGGTGAGCGTGAAGACCGAGGTGCGGCTGTCGTCGTCGCCGCCCTCGTCGCAGGCTTCATCGCCGCCGGCGCCCGCGGCGGACACGGCGGGCGACCCGTCGCTCCCGCTGCTTTGCGGCGAGGTCGTGGACGAGTCCGGCGCTCCCATCGAGGGCGCGCGCGTGCAGGTGATGGTGCCCGCGCTCACGATCCGCACCGACAAGCGCGGCCGCTTCTGCGTCGCCCTGCCGGCCGGCGAGCGCACGTTCCTGGTCGATGCGGCCGGCTTCCAGGCGGTGACGCGCGGCGTCGAGCTCTCCGGCGCGACGTTCGAGACCCACGTCACGCTCACGGCGGCGCGGTGATGGAACCGATCGACGACAGCATCCTCGACGACTTCCTCGTCGACTCGCACGAGGGACTCGACCGCCTGGACCAGGACCTGCTCGCGCTCGAGCGCGATCCCGTCGCGAGCGAGGCCGTCGCCAGCGCGTTCCGCACGCTGCACACGATCAAGGGCACGTGCTCGTTCCTCGGGCTCCGGCGGCTCGAGCGCGTGGCACACGCCGGGGAGTCGCTGCTCGCCGCGGTGCGCGCGGGCCGCAGGCCGTGGTCGCGCGAGATCGCCGACGCGCTGCTCGCCACCGCCGACCGGGTGCGAGCGATCCTCGCCGGGATCGAGGCGAGGCGCCGGGAACCCATCCGTCAGGATGGGTGCGGCCCCGATGCCCCGCTCGAGCCCGAGGGCGACGATCGCGCGCTCCTGGACGAGCTGGCCGTGTGCGGTGCGACCGTGACGCGGGCACCCGCGCCCGCCGCGGACCCCGCGCCGGCGACGACCGCGCCCGCGAGCGCGCTCCAGCAGCGGCACGTGCGCGTGGACGTGCGCCGTCTCGACGCGGTCATGGACCTGGTCGGCGAGCTGGTGCTCGCACGCAACCAGCTCCAGCGCTCGCTCGCCCGGAGCGAGGCCCCGTCGTACGCCTCGGGGCTCGATGCCGCCGCGTTGCGGCTCGACCACGTCACCGCGCGGCTCCAGGACGAGGTCATGCGCACGCGCATGCAGCCCGTCTCGGCATCGTGGGCGCGGCTGCCCCGGCTCGTGCACGACGCGGCAACGGCATGCGGCAAGCGGGTGCGGCTGGAGACACGCGGCGACGGAACCGAGCTCGACCGCGCGCTCGTCGAAGCGCTGAAGGACCCGCTCACGCACCTGGTGCGGAACGCCATCGACCATGGCATCGAGGACGCGGCCGGGCGCGCGCGCGCCGGCAAGTCCGAAGAGGGTGTGCTGCGGCTCCACGCGTTCGAGGAGGGCGGCAGCGTGCGGCTCGAGCTCGCCGACGACGGCGCCGGCATGAGCGTCGAGCGCATCCGCGAGCAGGCCATCGCCCGCGGGCTCGTGGACGGCGAGCGCTCGCGGCGGCTCACCGACGAGGACTGGCTCGAGTTCGTGTTCGTCCCCGGGTTCTCCACCGCGTCGCAGGTCACGAGCCTCTCCGGCCGCGGCGTGGGGCTGGATGCCGCACGTGCGGCGATCGAGTCGGTGGGCGGCACGATCGGCGTGCGCAGCGTGCGCTCGGAGCCGGGCCGGGCCGGGTCCGGCACCACGTTCACCATCCGGCTCCCACTCACGCTCGCGATCCTGCCCGCGCTCATGTTGGAGCAATCGGGCGAGACCTTCGCATTACCCCAGGCGAACGTGCTCGAGATGCTGCGCTGCGGCGAAGGACACGCGCGCATCGAGCGCGGGGCACCCGGCGGAGCCGGGTCCGACCGGCCGGTGTTCCGGCTCCGCGACGATCTGCTGCCGGTCCTGGAGCTGGGCCGCTGGCTCGGCATGGACGCGGACGGCGCACCCATCCTCGCGGAGGGGTCCCCGGCGCCGCGCCACCTGCTCGTGCTCACGTCCGACGGCCGGCGCTACGGGCTCGCGGTGGACCGCGTCTGCGACACGGAAGACATCGTGGTGAAACCGATCGACCACCGGCTGCGCGAGGGCGGCGCGTTTGCGGGCGCCACCGTGCTCGGCGACGGCCGCGTGGCGTTGATCCTCGACGCACACGCCCTGGCGCTCCGCGCCGGCCTCGCCTCCTCGGGTGTCGCGCAACGGACCGCCGAGCCGCAGGCGAGGCGTGATGAAGCCATCACGCGCGTGCCGCTGCTGGTCGTTCGCGCTCGCCGCGGCATCCGCGCCGCGGTGCGGCTCGGAGAGATCGACCGCGTGGTGGAGTTCGAGTCGGGCGCGTTCGAGCGGCTGGACGAGCATCCCGTGGTGCGCCTGGAGGGCGAGGTGCTGCCGGTGGCCGCGTTCGCGGGCGACCCATCGCTCGCGGCACCCGGCGCGTTCGCCGAGCCGCGGACCTGGCCGGTGCTGGTGCACGCCGAAGCCTCCGGCCGGCGCGTCGGGCTCGTCGTCGACGAGGTCGTGGACATCGTCGGCTGGGAGGGCGCCGCGACCGCTCCCGCAGCGGCCACGGGCGCGCCGCTCCGGATCGTGCTCGACGACCACGTCACCGACCTGGTGACGCTCGAAGGGGCAGCGGCGTGAGCGCCCGCGCGGCGGCGAGTCCGCAGGCGTGGTGCACGTTCCGGCTCGCGGAGGGCCACTACGGCGTCGAGCTCGCCCGCGTGCAGGAGGTGCTCCGGCCGCTCCCGCTCACGCGCGTCCCGCTGGCGCCGCCGGCGATCGCGGGCCTCGTCAACCTGCGCGGGCGCATCGTCACCGTCGTGGATCCGCGCGTGGTGCTCGGCGTCGAAGCCGCGCCCGCCGCCTCGGGCGGGCTCGTGGTCGTGCACGGCACGGAGGGCCCGGTGGCGTTGCGCGTGGACGCGATCGGTGACGTGCGGCGAGCGGACGCGACGGCGCCGCCGCCTGCACTCGCCGGCTCGACCGCGGACGGCGATCGCGACGCCATCTCGCACACGATCGCGCTCCCCGGACAGCTGCTCTCGATACTCGACCTCGATCGCGTGCTCGCGCGCGCGTTCGCAACGGACGTTCCCGCCATCCGGCCTGCGGCCGGGGAGCCGCGCTCATGACCTGGAGCATCCGCAAGCGGCTCCTCGCGCTCTCGCTCCTGGGCCTCGTGCTGCTCCTCGCCGTGGCGGGCACCGGCACCTGGAACCTGCGGCGCGCGAGCGAGACCAGCCGCACGATGCAGCGCTGCGTGTTCACCGTGCGAGACCAGCTCGAGCTCAATCTCCTGAACGCGGCGATCCGCGCCGACGTGCTCGCGGTGCTCGCGGCGCGCACGCCGGCGGAGCGGGACGAGGAGGTGGCCGCGCTCGAGCAGCAGGTCGGCCGGCTCCAGCACTTCTCCGGCCGCGCCGCCGACGAGGAGTTCGATGCGCAGACCGCGGCGCTCCTCAAGGACGCGCGCGACGGCTCGCGTCGCGTCGCGGACCTGGCGCTGGACCTGGCACACCGTCACCAGAAGGGCGACGCCGCCGCGATCCAGCGACTGCTCCCCGAGTTGCGCGCGGAGTGGGAGCAGTTGGAGCCGGTGGCCGCGCGAGTGAGCGACCGGCTGGAGACGCTCACCACCACCGCGGCACACGACCTCGACCAGGCGGGCGGCACCGGCGGCCTGCTCATGGTGGTGATCGCCTCGATCGCGCTCCTGGCGATGCTGTTCGCCGCGCACGCCGTGCGCCAGGGCATCGTCGAGCCGCTGGATGCCGCCTCACGCGTCATGGACGCGATCGCGGGCGGTGACCTGGACGCGCGCGTCACCTCGACGCGCGACGACGAGCTGGGGCGTCTCGGACGCGACGTCAACCGCGCGGTGGAAAGCCTCTCCGGGGCGCTCGCGCGCATCGCCGACAGCGCGGTCGCGGTGGGCAATGCCTCCGAGGAGCTGGCGTCGGTGAGCAGCCAGCTCCAGGCGAGTGCGGTAGAGACCACCGAGCAGATGAGCGTCGCCACGCGCGCGAGCAAGGAGACCAACACCTCGGTGCGGCTGGTCGCGGCCTCGGCACAGCAGGTGGGCGCCGGCATCCGCAGCGTCGCGCAGAACGCGAAGGAAGCGGCCGACGTGGCGGCGGCCGCGGTGCGCGCGGCCACCGAGGCGAACGCCGCGATCCGCGAGCTGGGCGAGAGCAGCGAGCAGATCGACAACGTCGTCCGCGTCATCAGCGCCATCGCCGAGCAGACGAACATCCTTGCCCTGAACGCCGAGATCGAGGCGGCGCGCGCGGGCGAGGCGGGCAAGGGTTTCGCCGTGGTCGCGAACGAGGTCAAGGAGCTCGCCAAGGAGACGGCGCGCGCCACCGACGACATCGCGCGGCGCGTGAGCGCGATCCGCGACGACCGCGGCGGCGCGGTCACCGCCATCGCCGAGATCACGCGCATCATCGAGCAGATCAGCACCACGCAGTCGGCGATCGCGGCTTCGGTGCAGGAGCAGAGCGCCGCCACCGCCGAGATCACGCGCAACATGGGCGAGGCCGCCCGCGGCACCGACGAGATCGCCGCCACGGTGGGCCAGGTGGCGCGCGCCACCGAGAACACGTCCACGGCGGCGCACGAGACGCTGCGCGCGGCGAGCGAGCTGGCGATGATGGCGACCGAGCTGCAGCGCACGGTGAGCCAGTTCCGCTTCGGCGCGCGCGGCGCGGAGGCGAAGCGCGCCGAGCCGCGCACGCCGGGTCGCGTCGTCGGCCGCATCGCGCCGGGCACCACCGCGGCCCGGAAGCCGGCGCAGGCGGAGGACCTGGCGGCATGAGCGAGCGCGGCGCGGAAGCGCGCACCACCCCGGAGGGCACCGCGGGCTCGGGTCTCCACCGCCACGTGCACCAGCTCACGTCGCTGTGCCAGCGTCTCTCCGAGTGCGGCTGGGAGACCGACACCGAGGCCGAGCGCACCGCGGCCCAGGCCGAGTCGTTGTCCGACGTCGCGGAGCAGACCTCGGAGAACGTCGCCAGCGTGGCGGTGGCGGTGGAGCAGATGGGCATGAGCATCCAGGAGATCTCGCGCAACACCTCGGAGGCGGCGGCGATCGCCGCCTCGGCGGAGCTCGAGGCGCAGGCGGCCGTCGAGCGTGTCCAGCGCCTGGGCGACGTGAGCGGCCGGGCCGGGGGCGTGGTGAAGTCGATCTCCGCGGTCGCCCGCCGCACGCACCTCCTCGCGCTCAATGCGGCGATCGAGGCGGCGCGCGCCGGCGAGGCCGGGCGTGCGTTCCAGGTGGTGGCCACCGAGGTGCGCTCGCTGGCGCGCCAGACGTCGGCCGCGGCCGAGGAGGTGACGCGCACGCTCGAGGAGGTGCGCGCCGACGGCCACCACGCCGCTGCCGCGATCACCGGCATCCGCGGCACGATCCACGACATCGCCATGATCTCGCGCACGATCGCCGAGGCGGTGGCGCAGCAGCTCCGCACCGCCGATGAGATCAGCCGCAACCTGAACGACGCCGCGAGCGGCGTGATCACGATCAGCGAGCAGAGCGGCGCGGTCGCCGAGGGCGCGCGCCGCATCCGCGCCCAGGCCGACGCCGCGCAGCGCGTGGCCGTCGACCTCGCGCGCCTGTCCACCACGCTCGGGAGCCTGGCCACACGCCTGGAGGGAACACCCGCAGCCGCGAACGAACCGCTTCTGCCCATGGGAGGGACACCGTGAAGGCACTGGTCGTGGATGACTCGCGCGCCATGCGCCGCATCATCGCCAAGCTGCTCGTCGAGCTGGGATTCGAGGTGCACGAGGCCGCCTCCGGGCTCGAAGCGCTGCAGCTCACTGAAAAGCTGGACGGGCTATCGCTCGTGCTGCTCGACTGGAACATGCCGGAGTTGGACGGGCGCCAGGTGCTCGAGCGCCTGCGCGCGGACGAACGCTTCGCCGACCTGCCGGTGATGATGGTCACCACCGAGAGTGAGATGGAGCAGGTGGAGGTGGCGCTGAACGCGGGCGCGAGCGAGTACCTGATGAAGCCGTTCGACCGCCAGGCATTGCTCGAGAAGCTGCTGCTGCTGGGCTTCGATCCGGAGAGCAGGGCGGCGTGATGAGCGACCTTCGCGTCCTCGTCGTCGACGACAGCGTCGCCGTGCGGCGGGCCCTCAGCGATGCGCTCGAGCGCGAGCCCGGCTTCACCGTGTGCGGCGCGGCGCCGAACGGCGCGCTGGGGCTCGAGCTGGTGGAGCGCTCGCGCCCGGACGTGGTCGTGCTCGACCTCGAGATGCCGGTCCTGGACGGCCTCGACTTCCTCACCCGTCTCCGGCCGCAACACCCGCGGCTGCCGGTGCTGGTGTTCAGCGGCACCGCGGGGCACGCGAACGAGGCCACGCTCGAGGCGCTGTGGCGTGGCGCGAGCGACTACCTCTTGAAGCCGCACGCCCTCGCCGCGGAGGAGATGGAGGCGTTCCTGCGCGCGGAGATGTTCCCGCGGCTGCGCGCGATCGCGCGCGTGCCGGTGGAGCGCGCGGCACCCGCGACATCGGCCGCGGCCCACCTTGCGCTCGTGCCGGCGCCGCGGCCCGCGCCCGGCCGCAGCGGCGATCCCGCACCCGGCTCCGCCGGGTACCCGCGCGTGCTCGTGGTCGGGGCTTCCACCGGCGGCCCGCGCGCGCTCGCGGCCGCACTCGGCGAGCTGCCGCCCGACTTCCCGCTCCCGATCGCCGCGGTCCAGCACATGCCCGCGGAGATGAGCGAATTCCTCGCCGGCGGCCTCGCCGCCAACTGCCGCATGCGCGTTCGACTCGCGGAGGATGGCAGCGTGGTCGAGCCCGGCGTGCTGTGGCTGGCGCCCGGTGGCGTGCACCTGACGATCGCTGCAGGGGGCGCGCGTGCGTGCTTCCGGCTCGATCACGGACCCGAGGAGAACGGCTGCCGGCCGGCGGTGGACCCGCTGTTCCGCTCCGCGGCGCGCGTGTTCGGCGCCGGCACGCTGGCGCTGGTCTTGACCGGCATGGGACAGGACGGCGTCGCCGGCGCGCGCGCCGTGCACACGGCCGGCGGCCGCGTGCTGGTGCAGGACGAGGCTTCGAGCGTGGTCTGGGGCATGCCCGGCGCGATCGCGCGCGCGGGCCTCGCGGATCAAGTGCTGCCGCTCTCGCAGCTCGGCGGCGAGCTGCTCGCGCGCGCAACGCGCACGCCGCCGCCCGGGCAGGCGGAGGCCGCGTGAGCATGAGCGCACGGCCCGAGCGACGCCCGAACGCGCTCACGCACGCCGACCACGAGTTCCTGCGCACGCTGCTCCACCAGCGCACCGGCATCCAGCTCGACCCGGGCCGCGAGCAGTTCGCGGAGATGCGCCTCGGGGGCCTTGCCAACGACCTCGGCTTCGACTCGCTGCCCGACGTGCTCGACGCGGTGCGCACCGAGGAGCACTGGGGCATCCTCCACCGGCTGGTGGTGGAGGCACTGGCGATCTCGGAGACGTCGTGGTTCCGCGATGCGCACGTGTGGGTGGAGCTGCGGCAGACGATCCTGCCCGGCCTGCTCGAGCACCGGAAGGCGACCCGCTCGCTGTCGCTGTGGAGCGCCGCGTGCGCGACCGGCCAGGAGCCCTACAGCCTCGCCATGATCCTGCACGAGCTGGGCGACCGGCTCTCGGGCTGGCAGGTGCGCACGCTCGCCACCGACTTCTCCCAGGGGATCCTGAAGCGCGCCCAGACCGCGAGCTACAGCCAGCTGGAGATGAACCGCGGGCTGCCGGCGGCCCAGCTCGTGCGCCACTTCCGCAAGATGCCCGACGCTTGGGAGCTGCGGCCCGAGGTGCGTGGCCGCGTCGAGTTCCGCGAGCTGAACCTGGTTCATGGCTGGCCCGAGCTGCCGCCGATGGACCTGGTGCTGCTGAGGAACGTCCTCATCTACTTCGAGCCCGAGCTGCGACGGCGCGTGCTGCGGCAGCTCGCGCGTCTGCTGCAGCCGGACGGCGTGCTCGTGCTCGGCGCCGGCGAGACCACGCTCACCATGGACGACTCGTTCGAGGCCGTTGCGCTCGCGCGCACGGTGGTCTACCGCCGGCGCGATGGGATCTAGAGGACAGCGATGGCCGACCCGCGGAGCGTGATCCCGATCGAGGAGTGGTTGTCGACGCTCCACGCTGCCTCCAACGAGCTGGCGAAGCACTCGCTCCGCTTCGACGATCAGGGGGGACCCGCTGCCGCGGACGGGCCCGGCGAGCCGGGCGCCTACATCGCGGTCCATTCCGCGCACAACGCCGTGCACCTCGGGCTCTCGGCCTCGCCCGCACGCTGCCGGGCGCTGGCGCGCGCGCTCCTGGGCCTGCACCACACCCAGCCCGTGAGCGAGAGCGACGTGGTGGACGGGCTCTCCGAGGTGATGAACATCCTCGCCGGCAAGGTGAAGGCGAGCATGGCTGGGCGCGACGGCCAGCTCCATCTCGGGCTGCCCATGTTCGTCGCCAACCCGATCCGCTCGAGCGGTGACTCCGAGAGCGCCTCCCTCCCGGTGCGGCTGGGCCCGGTGGAGTGCACGCTGCGGGTCTACCGCCGGCAACGCGCCGCCTAAAGCGCCTTCTCGCGGCTGCCGATACGACCCTCGGCAGGCTCCGCCTTCCCGGTGCGCACACGCATGCCGTGCGGCCCCGGGATGCACGTCGTTCGCCGTCGCCGAAATCCAGGGACGGATCCTCGCCCGGCCGCGTCATTCCGCCTTTCTCTCGGGGCGGACGTCGCGCCGCGATGCGTCCATGAAGTCCGCTGCGCGCGGACCGACCAGGGAGGTCAGGCGATGCACCGTTTCGTCCGTCTCACGCTCGCGATCGCGATCGCGGCGGCAGCCGGAGCCGTGTCTCGGCCCGCGCACGCGGCCGGACCCGTTCCCCCCACCGCCGCCAAGCCGGCCGCCGGCGCCGTCGCCGTGGAGCTCACCGCGAAGCGCGTCACCAAGGACCAGGGCAAGGAAGTGCTCGTCGCCGCCGATGAGGCCAAGCCCGGCGAACTGCTCGAGTACCGCGCGCTCTATCGCAACGATGGCGCCACCGAGGCGAAGGGCCTGATGGCGACGCTGCCGATCCCCCGCGGCACGCAGTACGTGGCGGGCTCGGCGCTGCCGCGCGGTGTCCAGGCGAGCGTCGACGGTCACACGTTCGCGCCGGTGCCGCTCAAGCGCACGGTGAAGACGCCGGACGGCCGCACGGTGGTGCAGGAGGTGCCGGTCGCCGAGTACCGCGCCCTGCGCTGGCCGCTGGGCGCACTGCCGTCGCGCGACCAGCGCACGGTGAGCGCGCGCGTCCGCGTCGAGACCACGAACGTCGCCGAGAACGCGCACTGATCGGCGTTCCCGGCCCATCGCCACGACTGCACCTGCCCGTCACGCGACGGGTCGACCTCATCCCCGGAGTCTCCCCATGAACGCATCCACGCTCGCCGGCCGGATCCGGCGCTGGGTCTCGTCGCCGCTCGGCATCACGCTGGCCGCACTCGCGGTCGCCGCGTGCGCCGGGCTCGGCGCCGTGGCCCTCGCCGCCCCGCCCGCCGGGACGACGATCGGCAACCAGGCCACCGCCACGTACACCGACGCCGCCTCGAACAGCTACACGGTGACGTCGAACCCGGTCACCACGGTCGTGCAGCAGGTCGCGGGGCTCACGCTCACCGCGAACGGCACGCGCGTCGCCGCGCCGGGCGGCCAGGCCGTGTTCCCGCACGTGATCACGAACAATGGCAACGGCACCGACTCGTTCACGCTCTCGGCGTCGAACAACGGCGGCGACGACTTCGACCTCACCGGGCTCGTGCTCTACGCCGACGCCGACGGCAACGGCGTGCCCGACAACTTCACGCCGGTCACCACCACCGGCCCGCTCGCGGCCGGCGCCACGTTCCGCTTCGTCGCGGTCGGCTCGGTGCCCGGCACGCGCCTCGCGGGCGACGTGTCGCGCATCACCGTCAACGCCGTGAGCGTGTTCGACGGCACGCAGACGGCGTCGAACACCGACCAGGTGAACGTGACCGCGAACGCCGTGGTCAACGTCACCAAGTCGATCAGCGCGCCGAGCGGCGCCTCGCCGAGCGGTCCCTACACCTACACGCTGACCTATACGAACTCCGGCAACGCCACCGCCGGCAGCGTGCGCTTGACCGACATGATCCCCGCGGGCATGACGTACGTGGCCGGCAGCGCGCGCTGGAGCAGCACCGGCGCCACGGTGCTGTCCGACGCCGACTCCTCCGATACGCACGGCGCCGGGGCCAACACCATCCGCTGGGACTACAACGTCGCCACCACCGGCGCGGTCACGGCGATCGTGAACCAGGTGCCCCCGGGCCAGAGCGGGACCGTGACCTTCGACGTCAACGTCAACTCCGGCTTGGCACCCCAGGTGATCGGGAACACGGCGCGCTTTGCGTTCTTCGACGGCGCCGGCAACGTCGGGCCGCTGTTCACGAACACGGCGCCGTTCACGGTGACCCAGTCGACGTCGGTCACGTTCATCGGCGCCACCGTCCCGAGCGCGGTGCAGGGCGCGGTGGTGTCGTTCACGAACGTGCTCACGAACACCGGCAACGGCAGCGACGTGTTCGACATCAGCACCGGCGGCAACTCGTTCCCCGCCGGCTCGATCGTGCAGCTGTTCCAGAGCGACGGCGTCACGCCGTTGACGGACTCGAACGGCAACCTCACGCCGGACGTCGGCCCGCTCGCTCCCGGCAACAGCTACAACGTGATCCTCAAGGTCACGCTGCCGGCCTCCGTCACGGGCGGCCCCTATCAGGTGCAGAAGACGGCGACGTCGGCGACGAACCCCTCGAGCACCGCCACCGCCACCGACGTGCTGACCACGATCACCGCGAACTCGGTCGACGTCACGAACAACGCCGCGCTGCCGGGCGGTCTCGGCGCCGGTCCGGGTCCTGAAGTCGCGTTCGTGGTCCGGAACACGGTGATCCCGGGCAACACCACGCGCTTCACGCTGTACGTCAACAACGCCAGCTCACAGGCCGACGGCTACGACCTCGCGGCGAGCACGGTGGGCACGTTCGCCTCGATCACGCTGCCGCCGGGATGGACGGTGACGTTCCGGAACGGCGCGAACGCGGTGATCACCAGCACGGGCCCGATCGCCGCCGGCGGCAACATGCTCGTCTACGCCGACGTCGCGGTGCCCGCGGGCAACGCCAGCGGCAACACCGAGCTCTACTTCCGCGCCCACTCGCCGGTGAGCACGAGCGCGGACGTGATCCACGACCAGGTCGGGGTGAACGCGGCGCGCAGCCTCACGCTCACGCCCAACAATACGGCGCAGGTGCTGCCGGGCGGCTTCGTGGTCTACACGCACACGCTCGCCAACGTCGGCAACGTCACGGAAGGCGACGGCACCGGCAGCACCGTGACGTTCGCCTCCGCCGACAACCAGCCGTCGTGGAGCTCGGCGATCTACTGGGATACGAACAACAGCGGCAGCTTCGACGCCGGCGACCAGCCGCTGTCGACGCTCGCGAGCCTCGGCGGCATCGCCCCCGGGGCGACGCTGCGCGTGTTCGTCCAGGTGTTCGCCCCCGCCGGCGCGCCGCTGGGGACGCTCAACACCACGAACGTCACCGCGACCACGACGAACGTGGGCTACGCCACCGCGGCGCCGCCGCAGGCGCTGGCGCAGGACGCTTCCAACGTGATCAACAGCCAGATCACGATCGTGAAGCGCCAGGCGATCGACGCCGCGTGTGACGGCACCGAGGACGGGACGTTCACCACGCTCAACCTCACCACCGGCGCGGTGCCGAACGCCTGCATCCGCTACGAGATCACGGTCACGAACACCGGCACCACGCCGGTGAACTCGGTGGTGATCAACGACGCGACGCCGGCGAACACCACGTCGTCCAACTCGGCCTCAGCGTTCGCGTCGCAGGGCACCATCATCGTGCCCACCGACGGAGCGACCGGCGCGGTCACCGCGAACCTGGGTCCGCTGCTGCCAGGGGCGTCGGCGACGATCCGGTTCAGCGTACGCATCGACTACCCGTGATCTGACAGCTGCGCGGCGCGACCTCCCGGGCGAATCCACCCCGGGAGGTCGACGCCGTCCGCCGGGACCCACGCCCGGGTCCGCCACATCGGCCCCACGCGTGCTGGAGCGGCTTCCCCAACCCGCTCGAGCGCACGAGGGGATCGGGGTCTTCCGCGTGTTCTTTGGGCAGCGCCTCCGCACGAGCAACGCCTCGCGCGTTTTTATATACGCGCGCGCGCGCGCGCGTTTGAAAACGCTCGCGCTGCTCGCCGCACTGCTCGCCGCGACGCCCCTCCACGCCGCCCCGCCTGCCGGGACGCCGATCGACAACACCGCGACCGGCACGCTCACGTTCGCGGGCGGGCCGCTCACCCAGCCCAGCAACACCGTGCGCGCCGTGGTCCAGGCCGTGGAGGCACTGGCGCTCTTCCCCGACGGCGGCGGCACGGCGCCGCCCGGCGGCAGCGTCACGCTCGCCCACCGGCTCGTGAACGCAGGCAACGCCACCACCGACATCCGCCTCGACGCCCGCAACCTGGCGCTCGACGGCTTCGACGCCGCGAGCTTCGCGCTGGTCCAGGACCGCGACCACGACGGCCGCGTGGGCGCGGGCGACACGCCGGTCGCGAACGGCGGCGTGATCACGCTCGCGGCGGGCGACTCGGCCGACGTGCTGTTCACGATCGGCGTGCCGGGGACGGCGCCGCTCGGCGCGCTCGCGTTCGTGCGGCTCTCCGCCACCGGGCTCTCGCAGGGCGCCACCGCGCTCGTCACCGACACGCTGCGCACGCCACAGGTGGGCACGCTGCCGCTGCTCGTGTTCTGCGACGCGCCGGACTACCTCCGCCCCACGCGCGTCACCGGCTACGGGCTCCCGATCCAGGTCGAAGCGCTGGCGCGCGGCTGCGACCAGGATCCCACGAGCGTCGAGCGCGTGCGCATCACGCTCAGCTCGCGTACCACCGGCGACCGCGAGGTGTTCGATGCCACCGAGACGACGCCGCACTCGGGGCTCTTCCGCGTGCTGCCCGGGGCGCCCACCACCACCGGCCAGCGCACCTCGACGATCGGCGACGGCGTGCTGTCGACGACGCGCGGCGACGTGGTCACCGCGGAGCTCACCGGCTGTGGCGCCACGGTCACGCGCGCCTCGGTCTGGGTGGCGCCCGGCGGGTTCGTGTACGAGCCGCGCAGCGACCAGGGCGTGGGCGGCGTGCGCGTGCGGTTGATCGACGTGAGCGGCGCCGGGAACGGCGGCCGCCCCGGCGATCTCGCGGCCGTCTACGCCGGCGACGCCACGACACCGAGCCCGGCCGACGTGGTCACGGACGCGAACGGCGCGTTCTCGTTCCCGCTCGTGCGCCGCAGTACCTACCGCCTCGAGGTGTCACCGCCCGAGGCGTGGAGCTTCCCCTCGCGCATGGGCACGGGAGCGCTCCCGGCGGCGCGGCTCACGGATGTCGCGGGCTCGTACGGCGGCACGTTCGCCACCGCGGACTCGCTTGCGCCCATCGCGGTGGACGTGCCGGTGGACGCCGTGGGTTCGATCGCGCTGTTCGTGGAACAGGCGGCGTCGCGGCCGGAGGTCGAGTGGGGCGATCTCGCCGAGTGGACGATCCGGGTCGCGAACCGCTCGGACAGCACGCTCACCGCGGTGCGGGTCTCGGAGCAGCTGCCGTTCGGGTTCGCGTACGTGCGGGGCTCGGCGCGGGTCACCACGGGAACGCTCTCCGAACCCGCGGGCAGCGGTCCAGCGCTCGCCCTCGTGATCCCCGCGCTCGCGCCACACGAGAGCGCCGAGCTGCGGCTCACGAGCCGCGTCCAATCCGGCGCCCCAACCGGCGAGGCGCAGGCGGTGGCGCAGGCGTTCGGCTCGACGGGAACGCCTGGCTCGACGGAGACCGCGTCCAACGCCGCGCCCGCGACCACGCGCGTGCGCGGCGACGTGTTCGCCGACGAGGGCGGCATCGTGGGCACGGTGAACATCCGCTTCACGAGCCACACGCGCACCGCGCCCGCCGCGGCGCCTGCGCCCGATCCCCCCGTGCTCGGCCCTCCGCTCGGCCTCGCCGGCGTGCGGCTCTACCTGGACGACGGCACCTGGGCGGTGACCGACGCGCAGGGCCGCTTCAGCTTCACCGCGGTGACGCCGCGCACGCACGCGCTGAAGCTCGATCGCACCACGCTGCCGCCCAGGTCGTGGCCGGTGTCCGTGGATCACCGCGACGCGGGCACGCCGGGCCTGCGCTTCGTCGATCTGGCGCGCGGCGACCTCGCGAGCGCCGAGTTCATGATCGTCGCCGACACCACGACCGACACCACCACGGTGCGCGAGGTGAAGGACCGCATGATCGCCGCCCGGTGGCGCGACGAGGGCACGCGCGTCGTGGCGCAGAGCATCCAGCGGCCGGAGCAGCGCGCGCTCCCCGAGGATGCACGCTCGCTGCCCTCCGCGGCCATCGTCACCGGCGAGCACGAGACCGGCGAAGGCACTCCGTCGCGCACGCCGCAGGTTGCGCCGGGTGCACTCGCGGGCGGGGTACCGGCGAGGTCCACACGTCCGGCTCCCGACTCCACCGCCCGACCCATCCCGATCGCGAACCTGGACGAGGACCTGCTCCCCGATGGCTCGCTCGCGGATGCACGCGGCGCGAGGACCTCACCGGCAGCGCCTGCGGCGCCGTTCCCGGCCGGCGCTCCGCTCCCGCCCGGCGCCCCGCTCGAGCAGCTGCTGCCGACGCTCGGCCCCGAGCCGGGCTTCATCGGCCTCGCCGACATGGACACGGTCGCGAGCACGCGCCTGACCGTGCGCGTGAAGACCGCGATCGGCGGCCCGCTCAAGCTGTGGCTGAATGGACAACGCGTGCCCGAGACGCGCGTCGGCCGCCGCGTCACCGCGCGCGCGGCGGGGTTGGAGGCGTGGGAGTACGTCGGGCTCACGCTCGAGCCCGGCGTCAACGTGCTCGAGCTGTCGCTGCCGAACGCCCCGGGCCGTGTCGCCGTGCGCGTGGTCGCCCCCGGCGGCGTCGCGCGGCTGTGGCTGAGCGGCCCGGGCGCGGTGCCCGCGGACGGCCACAGCGAGCGCTGGTACACGCTCTCGGTGACCGACTCGGCCGGCGTGCCGGTGGCCGCGCGCACGCTGGTCACGCTCGACGCCTCGCGCGGGCATGTGCCGCTCGAGGACCTGGACCCCGCGACCCCCGGGCTCCAGGTCGCGGTCGAGGGCGGCCACGCACGCGTGCCGCTGCTGTCGCCGGCGGCGCCGGGTCGTGCCGAGTACACGGCCACGAGCGGCACGATGCGCGCGGTCGCCGACGTGGAGTTCGTCCCCGAGATGCGCCCGCTCCTGGTCGTGGGCACGCTCGAGGGCGCCGTGGGCCTCGATGCGTTGCATGCACCGGCGAGTGGTCGGACGCCGCGGCAGGGATTCGAGCAGCCGATCGACGAATTCTTCGCCGAGTCGCACGACGGCAGCCAGACCGCGGGCGCGCGCGCGGCGCTGTACGTGAAGGGCCGAGTGAAGAGCGACATGGAGCTGACGCTCGGCTACGACTCCGACCGCCCCGACGACATGCGCCAGTTCCGCGACCTGCAGGTCGAGCGCGGCTACCCGGTGCAGGGCGACGCCAGCGTGCGCGGCTACGACGCCCAGTCCACGGGCAAGCTCTATGGCCGGCTCGAGCGGCGCGACGCGTCGCTGCTCTACGGCGATCTCCTGACCGGCGGCTCCGAGCTGAGCCTCGCCAACTACGCGAGGAGCCTCACGGGCGCGGTGGCGTCGTGGTCCGGTGACGACATCCGCGGTGGCGTGCCTTCCGGCATGAGCGGACGCGCGTTCACGAGCCGCGAGCGCTCGCGTCAGGTGATCGACGAGCTGCCGGGCCGCGGTGTCTCCGGTCCCTACCGGCTCACGCGCACGCCGCTCGTCGAGAACAGCGAGCGCGTCGAGGTGCTGGTGCGCGACCGCGACCAGCCGGCGGTGGTGATCTCGACCGAGCTCAAGCAGCGCTTCACCGACTACGAGCTGGACCCGCTCTCCGGCGAGCTCCTGTTCCGCGCGCCGGTGCCGAGCTTCGACGCCGAGCTGAACCCGGTGAGCGTGCGGGTCACGTACGAGATCCACGACGCCACGGGTGCGGCGTGGGTGAGCGGGCTCCAGCTGCACCAGCGGGTCACCTCGCGCCTCTCGCTCGGCGGCACGTACGTGGACGATCACGACCCGGCGCAGCCGTTCGAACTGCGCGGGCTCTCGGCGCTCGCGCGCCTCTCGCCCCGCACCACGTTCGAGGGCGAGTGGGCGGCGACGCACTCGCTCGCGGGCACCGCCAGCGCACCCGTCGCCGGCGGCGCGCCCGCGCTCGCGGGCGACGCCGGACGCCTGCAGCTGAGCCACGACGATCCGCGCACGCAGGCGCGGCTGTGGGCGATGACGGCGGCGACGGGCTTCGCCAATCCCGGCGCCGGCCTCGCGGGCGGCCGCACCGAGGCCGGAGGCAGGTTGAGCACGCGCCTCGCCGAGCGCACACGGCTGACGGGCGAGGCGCTCTACAGCGCCGACGTCTCCGGCCGCACCAAGCGTGGCGGCGTGCTCCTGAGCCTGGACCGAACGCTCAACGAGGCGTGGCGCGGCGAGTTGGGCATGCGCGTCGCCGGCGAGTCGAACGCGACCCTGCCGGTGGATCCACTGCAAGCCACCGTGCGCTTGAAGATGCTGGGCCAATGGCCGAGCCATCCGGAATGGAGCGGCTACGGCGAGTACGAGCAGGACACGCAGATCGCGTCGCGCCGGCTTGCGGCGCTGGGCGGCGAGTACCGCTTCAGCACCCGCGGGCGGCTGTACGCGCGCCACGAGCTGGCGTCGTCGTTGACCGGCGCATGGGCGCTCTCCGAGAGTCAGCAGCGGCTCGCGACCGTGGCCGGCGTGGACGCGGACCTGGCGCGCGACGCGCACGTGTTCAGCGAGTACCGGCTCGCCGACGCGCTCGCCGGGCGCGAGGGGCAGGCGGCGGTGGGCCTGCGCAACGCGTGGCGTCTCGCGAATGGCATGCGCGTCGGCGGTGCGTTCGAGCGCGTGAGCCCCGTCTCCGGCGCCACGGCACGAGAAGGCCCGAGCACCGCGCTCTCGGGCAGCCTCGACTGGGCGCAGGACCCGCGCTGGAAAGGCTCGCTGCGCATGGAGGGCCGCACCAGCCGCGAGAGCGACCAGGTGCTGCAGAGCATGGCCGCGGCGGTGAAGCTCGACTCGGCGTGGACCGGGCTCGTGCGGCACCGGTTCGGCTTCGGCGGCTCGCGGCACGCAGGAACGCTGGATGCCGACGAGCACTTCGAGCTGGCGATGGCGTACCGCGACCCCGGGGGTCCCGCGCGCCCCGCCGGCCGCTGGGACATGCTCGCGCGCTGGGAGTTCCTCCTCGAGCGCCCGCAGGGGACGACGGACGGGCTCGCGTCGGTGCTCCCGGGCCGCCACCTCGCGAACGTGATCGGGTTGAACGGCACCGCGCGCTTCCCGCGTGGCACCCGCGTGAACCTCGGCTGGGCGGGCAAGCTCACGCGCGAGCAGACGAGCGCGGCGGTCACGCGCGGGCTCGCGCAGTGGCTCCACGGCCGGCTGATGCGCGACATCGGCAGCGTCTGGGACGCGTCGGTCACCGGCAGCGTGCGTACGGGCGCGTCCATCAGCGATCGCCAGTTCGGCCTCGGCCTCGAGGTCGGACGCCTGCTCCCGGGCGGGATGTGGCTCTCGGCCGGGTTCAACCGCTTCGGCTACCGCGACGACGAGCTCACCAGCGAGGAATGGACGCGCACCGGCGGTTTCATCCGCATGCGCGCGCGCTTCGACGAGTCGCTGTTCAAGCGGCTGGGGGGGCAGCCATGATGGGGGGGCAGCCATGATGGGGGGGGCAGCCATGAGCAGAGTGTTCGCTGCTCTCGTGCTCGTGCTGGCGATCGCCGTTCCCGCGCGCGCCCAGGTCGCGCGCACGTTCACGCCGCGGTTCAATGTCCAGACCGCAGGCGACGTGACGCTGATCGGCAACACGGTCATGAGCTGCGCCGCCACCGACAGCAAGTGCGCGAACGCGCAGGCGGGCGGCGGCACCGGCAACGTCGACAACGAGGATTTCACGATGCAGTACGTGGACGTGGACGGCGACGCGACCACGTTCTCCTCGAGCACGGCCACGTTGTCGCTCCCCTCGGGCGCGACCGTGCTGTTCGCCGGCCTCTACTGGGGCGGCTACTCGGCGCTCGCCGCGCGCAACACGGTGAAGCTCGCCGTCCCCGGCGGCGCGTACGCCACCGTCACCGCGCAGCAGCTGGACGCGATCGGCTCGGCGTACCAGGGCTTCCTCGACGTCACCGCACAGGTGAGGGCGGCGGGCAACGGCACCTACCGCGTCGCCAACGTGCAATCGACTCCCGGCACGAACGACGTCTGGGGCGGGTGGAGCATCGTCGTCGCCTACCACCTCGACACCGCCATCGCGCGCAACCTCACGGTCGCGGACGGCTATGTGTTCGCCGGGCCCGGTAATCCCGTCAACCTCTCGGTGAGCGGGTTCTTGACCCCGCCCTCGGGCACGGTGCAGGCGGGCGTGGGCATCGTCGCCTACGACGGCGACCCCGGGCACACCGGAGAGGACCTCATCCTCAACAGCACCACGCTCGGCGACGCGCTCAATCCCCCGAACAACGTGTTCAACAGCACCATCACGCTCGAGGGCACGCGGTTCTCCGCGAAGAGCCCGGACTATGCGAACCAGCTCGGGTTCGACGCCGACATCCTGTCCGCGAACGGCGTGCTCGGAAACGGCACCACCAGCGCCACGGTGACGCTCCAGAGCGCCAGCGACCGCTACTACGCCGGCGGCATCGTGTTCAAGACGCAGATCTTCGTGCCCAAGTTCGACGCCGGGAGCTTCCGCAAAACAGTAGTCGACCTGAACGGCGGCAGCGTGCGCCCCGGCGACGTGCTCGAGTACACGATCCTGGCCCGCAACGTGGGCACGGATGCGGCGCTGCAGACGGTGCTCCGCGACACGCTCGCGGCGACGCTCACCTTCGTCGCCGGCTCGCTGCGCGTCGCCGCCGGCGCCAATGTGGGCGCCAAGACGGACGCCGCGGGCGACGACCAGATGGAGTACGTGGCCGCCACGCGCACGATCGTGGCGCGCGTGGGCACCGGTGCCGACGCCACGAACGGCGGCCGGCTGGACGTGAACGCGAGCAGCACGATCGTGTTCCGCGCCCAGGTCACGTCGCCCGCGCCCACCGGCACCGCGGTGGCGAACCAGGCGGCGCTCGCCTGCATCGGCGCCCAGCTCGGGCAGCCACAGTCGGCGGTGAGCGACGGCGACAGCACGGTGGCGGGCGAGCAGCGCACGATCGTGACCACCGTGTCCTCGCCGATCACCGGCACCGTGTTCGAGGACCAGGCTTACGGCGGCGGCGCCGGCCGCTCGCGCACGGTCTCGGGTGGAGCCGTGGTTCCGGGCGCCCGCGTGGAGCTCTACGACGCCTCGGGGAACTACAAGACGTTCGCGACCACGGATGCCTCCGGCCTCTACTCCTTCGACGGCTGGGCACCCGCGCTCTACACCGTGCGCATCGTGAACGCCACGGTCCCCTCCAGGCGGCCGGGCTCGGTCACCGGGCTCCTGCCCGTGCAGACGTTCCGTACCGACGCCACCTCGGGCACCGCGGTCGCGGTGGCCGACCGCGTCGGCGGCGAGACGCCCTCGCTCGCCGATGCCGCAGCGAACACCAGCAACGCCGCACTCGGCTCGCTCACCACGGCCACGACCACGGCGCAGTCGGTGAGCCCGGTGACGCTCGGCACCTCGACCGTGGCCGGCGTGGATTTCGGCTTCAACTTCGACACCATCGTCAACGTCAACGACGCCGGTCAGGGAAGCCTGCGGCAGTTCATCACCAATGCCGACGCGCTCACGAATGGCGCGCTGGCGCAGTCCGGGTTCGCGTCCGGCGTCGAGAACGCGCTGTTCATGGTCAGCGACGGCGCGGCCCATGCGGGCCTGCGCGCGGGTCTTGCGAACCTGCTCACGGCCGGCGTCGCCCGCATCACGCTCGCGAGCGCGCTGCCGGCGATCACCGACCCGTTCACGCGCATCGACGGCGCCACGCAGACCACGAACGTCGGCAACACGAACCCGGCGCTCCTGGCCGGCGGCGCCACCGTGGGCGTGGACGCGCTCACCACCGCGGTGGTCGCGGGCCCCGAGGTGGAGCTGCGCGGCAGCGCGGGCGTGACGGTGGGCCTGGACCTCCAGGCCACGGACCTCGCCGTGGTCAACGTCACGCTGCTCTCGTTCGGCACCGCGGTGGGGAGCGACGCGAGCGCGCTGGTGCGCGTGGGCGCCACCGCGGACCGCGCGCTGCTCGACCGGCTGGTGCTGGGCGCCACCGCGACGTCGTTCACCGATCCGGGTGCCGCGCTGCGCTCGCGCGCGGACCAGGTGCGCGTGCTCGGCGCGGACAACGGCATGCTGCGCGACTGCATGCTCGGCTTCGGCACCGGCGGCGCGGTGGCGCTCACCAACGCCGCCAACGGCTGGACGATGGACGGCTGCACGCTGTTCGGGAACGCGGTCGGGAACTCCACGCTCGCCCAGCTCACGATCGCGGCGAGCGGTTCGCTCACCGCCACGCGCACGCTGGTGCAGGCGGGCGAGGGCGCGGGCATCGATGCGGCCACGGCCACGAGCGGCGTCTCGCTCACGAACCTCACGCTTCGCCAGAACGGCCGCGGGGCGGCGGGGGCCACCGCCGGCGCGCGGTTGGGCGGTGGTAGCAGTACGCTGGCGCGCTGCGTCGTCGAGTCGAACTACGGTGCCGGCGCGCAGCTCGTCTCCACCGCCGCGACGTGGACGATGACGCGGAACTCGTTCGGCTCGAACGGCACCGTCACCACGCTCGCCGGCGGTGCGGCCTCGGGCCAGATCGGGATCGACCTCCTGTCCGCGAGCGACAACGCCCTCACCGGCACGGCGCCGTACGTGACCCGCAACGACAACGCCGACGCCGACGCCGGCGCCAATACGCTCTTGAACTTCCCCGTGCTGGAGAGCGCGATCGTCGCCAATGGCCAGTTCACGCTCTCCGGCTGGGTACGTCCGGGCTCCGTGATCGAGGTCTACGTCTCTGATGGCGATCCGTCGTCGTTCGGCGAAGGCCGCACCTGGGTCGCCACGCTCACCGAGGGCTCCGCCGCCGACCTCGACGCCGGCGTCACCGCGTATGCGCCGCCGGTGAACGGGTTGAACCAAGGCAGCGACAACACCAACCGCTTCCGGTTCACGATGGCGCTGCCCGCGGGCGTGACGGCGGGCACCGCGCTCACATCGACCGCGACGCTCGCCGCGAGCACGTCGGAGTTCTCCGGCACCGTGCGCGTGACCGCGGGGGTGACGCTCTCCGGCACGGCGTACGTGGACGCCGACCACGACGCGCAGCGCGACGCGGGCGAGACCGGGAGCGGGCTCCCGCTGTGGGCGAAGCTCGTGGGCACGGGCGGCACCTCGGCCGCGCAGGTGGCGCCGGTCACGGCCGCGACCGGCGTGTACGCGTTCACGTTCGTCGGCTCGGGCACGTGGACCGTGGTGCTCGACAACTCGAGCGACCCGAACGACGTCACCACCGGGCTGCCCACGGGCTGGATCGGAACCGAGCATCCGGGCGGTACGCTCCTCGCGAGCGTCAACAGCACCGACGTCCCGAACCAGGACTTCGGTCTCTGGCACGGGAGCCGCGTCGACGGGCTGGTGTTCCGAGACGATGGTGCGGGCGGGGGCGTCGCGAACGACGGCGTGCGTACGGCGGGCGAATCCGGCATCGCCGGCCGTCGCGTCCGCCTCCTGGGCAGTACGTGCGCGGGCGGCGCGTGCGATTCCTCGCTCACCGACGGCGCGGGCGCATTCACGCTGTGGCTGCCGTTCGCGGCCACCGGCAGCGTCGGCGTGCAGGCGACGAACAACGGCGGCTGGCGCTCGACCGGCGCCTCCGCCGGCACGACGTCGGGGAGCTACGACCGCGCCGCGGACCTGCTCACGTTCACCGCGGCCGCGGGCGTTGGCTACACCGACGTGGCGTTCGGGGACGTTCCGCCCAACCTGTGGGCCGCGTCCGGTGCGCTCGGCGTGCCCGGTGGCACGGCCGCGCTCTACCGGCACACCTTCACCGCGGGCTCGCAGGGCACGGTGAGCTTCACGACGTCGGAGACCCCGGCCCCTGCGGTGCCGGGGTGGGGATTGACGCTGTGGCGGGACTCGAACTGCAACGGCGTGCTCGATCCCGGCGAGCCGCCGCTGCCTTCGTCGCTCTCGCTCGCCACCGGGCAGAGCGTGTGCGTGATCGCGAAGCACGTCGCGCCGCTCGGCGCCCCGGCAGGCTCACGCGAGACGGCGACGCTCACCGCGAGCTTCAGCTACGCCAACGCTTCGCCTGCTCTCGCGGGCGCCGATGCGCTCGACGACGTCACCACGATCACGTTCGCCAACGGCCTCGTGATCGCGAAGAGCGTGGACCACGCTACCGCGGCCCCCGGCAGCTACCTGGTCTACACCATCACCTACTCGAACCCGGGCACGGTGCCGATCTCGAACATCGTCATCCGCGACGCCACGCCGACGTGGACCGTGTTCGACTCGGCAAGCTGCACCGCGACCGGCGCCGGCATCACCGGCTGCTCACTCACGCAGCAGCCGGCCGCGGGCGCGACCGGCACCGTGGCGTGGACGCTCGCCGGCTCGCTGGCACCCGGGGGAAGCGGAAGCGTGAGCTTCCGCGTGCGCGTCAATTAGTAGTGGACGCGCAGCGCGCGGGTCATGCGCGCGAAGCCGTGCGGCGCTCTCGAGCCGTCGACCGACAGCGCCGGTGCGCCCGCCGGACCGCGCGTGACCGGGGCGCGAGGCAGCCCCCAGATGCCCTGGAGCACGCCGTCCACGAGCTGGATGCACTCGCTGCGCTGGAAGCTCCAGAGGTCGAATCCGGTCCACACGCACTCGCCGCCGTCCGCGCCATGGTAGACGGTCATCGCCACGTTGCCGGTCCCGATGGGGACGCCGCCCCCCTGCACCACATAGAGCGAGTCGAGCACCGACTCCCCGCCCTCCAGGATGAGGTTCGGCTGGGTGAGGAACTCGGCCTGGCGCGTGGTCGTGTAGAACAGGCTGGGCACGGTGCGCGTGGGCGGGAGCGGGTCGGTGAGCGTCGTGCGCGAATCGAGCGTCGGCGGCAGCGCGCCATAGGCCCCGGGCGCCGGCTCGAACCGACCGAGGGCGCGCGTCGCCTGCACCGCGTTCGCCACCACCGAGATCTCGGAGCGCAGGTGGGGGCCTTCCCAGACGAGCTGCGAAGGCAGGATCTCATTCCAGGGCGGCGCGCTCGAGAAGCGTGTGACCCCGCCGCCGTTGTTGCCGAACTTGTCCCAGGGCAGCAGCGAGGCGGTGGCCGTGCCGCCGCCCGCGAGCCAGAGCTTGCCGCCCATCTTCACGTACGTCACGAGCACGTTCACCATGCCCGGGCTGCTCATGAACCGCATCGCGGTGGTGGCGGTATTCACGGGGCCGAACGGATCGCCGGACAGGGTTGCCGCGACGCCATCCGTCAGCCACAGCACGTGCCGGTAGCCGGCGAGCACCGAGAGCGGGATGGCCTGGGCCTGATCGCCCCCGGTCTGCATGCGGCCCGAGATCACCGCGCGCGTGCCGGTGGTGTCGAACTCGTAGCCGGCGAACAGGCCGGGCGTCGAGATGACGCCCGTGGTCGGGTTCTTCGTGCAGCGCCAAGTCACCCCGCCCCGCGCGTAGAGGAACGTGTCCAACTCCGCGGCACTCGGCCATTTCTGTGTGTAGTTGCCCGGACAGGCACCGATGAACTTGTCGACCTCGAGTCGCGTGTCGTCCACGATCAGCAGTTCCTTGTCGAGCGTCGGCTTCACCACGACGAGATGCACGATCGCGAGGCTCTTGAAGTCGGAGCCGGACGGGCTGCAAGGGCTCGCGTTGCTGCGGCCCTCGATGTAGAGCGTGTGTTCCTCGCGTTTGGGACCGGCGATCGAGAAGGGACCGATCGCCACCGAGGTGCCGGGGCCGAGGTCGCTCCAGTGCCGGAGGTCGCCGGGGCCGCTGCGCGGCGTGTCATCGAACACGTCCACCGGGTCCAGCACCCAGCGATAGCCCGTGACCGCCTGCCCGGGGGCCGCGATCGCGCTCCACTGGAACGCGATCGGCGCGTTCGCGGCCACCTCGGTGTGGATCACGCGCACGGGGTCGAGGAACCAGCCGCCGCTCTGGTATGCGAACGAGAACGCCGGACCCGTGACCGCCATCCGCGGTCCAAGACTGCCCGGGAAGCCCACCGCGAACTGCAGCATGTTCTTGTTCAGCGAGAACACCGGGTCGTAGTCGCCGGCCTCGTCCCACCCCGTGACCGTGAACAGGTAGGACTTGCCCGGGACCAGGTTCGTCAACACCGTGTGCTCGGTGGCG
>Ga0209811_10000150_pt1 | contig 32284 bp, 26 predicted proteins | sample Coa_R1_6_FD_187161 | JGI IMG/M metagenome (GOLD analysis project Ga0209811, IMG submission 187161) | Surface soil microbial communities from Centralia Pennsylvania, which are recovering from an underground coalmine fire. - Coalmine... | ecosystem: Environmental > Terrestrial > Soil >... | reverse complement strand
GCCCCCCCGGTCGTCGCGGTTCTGGACCCCGCCGCGGTCGTCGCGGTTCTGGAACCCGCCACGGTCGTCCCGCTTCTGGTACCCGCCACGGTCGTCCCGACCCTGGAAGCCACCTCGGTCGGCACGGTCATCGCGACGCTGGAGCCCACCACGGTCATCGCGGCCCTGGTACCCACCACGGTCATCGCGCTTCTGGTACCCGCCACGGTCGCCCCGGTCGTCCCGGCCCTGGTACCCACCACGGTCGTCGCGACGCACGAAGCCACCGCGCTGGCTGCGGTCATCGGTCCGGTCGGTGCGCCGCTCGGAGCGCTCACGACGGTCCTCGCGCTCACGCCACGGGTCGTTGCCGGCCACGTGGCGCGGCGGGTGGACCCGACGGGTCCGGTCCTCGTCGCGGCGCGGCCGGTCGTCGCGGACGTAGCCGCCACCGCGGGGGCGGTCGTCGCGGTCGAAGCGGTCGCCTCGGACCGGTCGGTCCGCACGGGGTGCGCGGTCGGCATACGACGGACGGTCCTGGCCGTGCGAGCGGGGGCTGCTCGAGGCCTTGTCGGCCTGGCCGCGGTGCGGCTTCTTGCCGGAGCGCTGCTTGGCCTCCTCGCGGGCGGCCTTCTCAGCGGGGGTCCAGCGGGCCTTCTTGGGCGCGCCGGAAGTCTTCTTGGGCATGGTGTGTCACCTTCGTGGTCAAAATGCAGTCGGCATCGTGTGTGTCAGACACGTCTTGAGCCACTGGCAAGATGACGATGAAGACGAGCCTCAGACGCGCGATCGGCGTCCGTGCGCTGGTTCGACGCTGTGCGTGTCACCGGCGGGTTCGGTTGTGGGTCATGGGGATCGGGCTGCTCGCGAGAGACGAGCTGCCGGTGGGCGCAGCCATGCGCCGTCACACCGAACGCCCAATGCTACCAGCGGGTCGAGGCGCGGCCGACCACTCGCGCGAACCGCGGCGCGACCGCCTGACCGACGAGCACCCCGAGCAGCAGACCCACCAGATCGGCCACGGCGTCCCACACGTCGCCACTGCGATGAGGCAGGACGAAGTGCTGGACGAGCTCGCTCACCGGCGCGTGGAGCGCGAGGACGACGGTGACGAACCGGGGCCGCAGGCGAGCAGCCCAGGCAATCGCGACGGGCACCCCGAAGAGAAGGGCGTGCACGATCTTGTCCTCACCGGCAAAGGTCGGCTGGGCGGGCGAGTCCGGGGCGTAGACCGACCACAGCTGCACGGCCACCGCGACGACGAAGAGGATGACGCCCAGCCTGGACGGCCGGTCGGTGGCGGGCGACAGCCTCGCTCCACCATCGGCCTCACCCGTCCGTGGTCGGGCCGGGGGTCGCCGCGACGTCACGGATGTGCCGCGCGCGCCGCCCGGGCGACAGCCTCGGCCACCACCCTGGACACGTCGGGGTGGAAGACGCTCGGGACGATGTAGGTCGGGTTGAGCTCGTCCTCCTTGACGACCCCGGCGAGCGCGTCGGCCGCCGCGAGAAGCACCTCGGGGGTGATGCTCTTGGACCGGGCGTCGAGCAGTCCACGGAAGACGCCCGGGAAGACGAGCACGTTGTTGATCTGGTTGGCGAAGTCCGAGCGACCGGTTGCCACGACCGCCGCGTGCTTGGCCGCTTCGTTCGGGTCGACCTCGGGGTCGGGGTTGGCCATGGCGAAGACGATGGAGTCGGGTGCCATCCGGCCGATGTCGTCGCCGGTGAGGATGTTGGGGGCCGAGACACCGAGGAAGACGTCGGCGCCGACGAGTGCCTCCTTGAGGGTGCCGGTGAACCCTCGCGGGTTCGTGTGCTCGGCCGACCACCTCAGGGCTGGGTTCTCGCCAGATGCGATGTCGGGACGATCGGGCGTGAGGACGCCGTGCATGTCGGCGACGATGACGTCGGTGGCGCCGGCCAGGAGGAACAGCTTCAGGATCGCGGTGCCGGCGGCGCCGGCACCGCTCATGACGATCCGGACGTCGGAAAGGTCCTTGCCGACCACACGCAGGGCGTTGCGCAGGGCCGCGAGCGACACGATCGCCGTGCCGTGCTGGTCGTCGTGGAACACCGGGATGTCGAGCTCGTCGCGGAGTCGCTGCTCGATCTCGAAGCACCTCGGGGCCGAGATGTCCTCCAGGTTGATGCCCGCGAAAACGGGGGAGATCGCCTTGACGGCGGCAATGATCTCCTCGGTGTCGGTCGTGTCCAGGCAGATCGGGAAGGCGTCGATGCCGGCGAACCGCTTGAACAGCGCGGCCTTGCCCTCCATGACCGGCAGCGCCGCGATCGGCCCGAGGTTGCCCAGACCGAGGACGGCGGTGCCGTCGGTGACCACGGCCACCGTGTTGCCCTTGATCGTGAGGTTGCGGGCATCGGCCGGGTTGTCCGCGAGCGCCAGGCAGACCCGGGCCACGCCGGGTGTGTAGACGAGGGACAGGTCGTCACGGTTGCGGATCGGCACCCGCGACTCGATGCTCAGCTTGCCCCCGAGGTGGGCGAGGAAGGTGCGGTCGGAGACCTTGCCGATCTCGACGCCCGGCACGGCCCGCATCGTCTCCACCAGACGAGCGGCGTGCTCGGTGTCGGCAGCCGCGGCCGTGAGGTCGATGCGCAACGTGTCGGAGCCCGAGGCCGTGACGTCCAGGGCCGTCACTGCTCCCCCGTCACGCTCGATGGCGTGGGTCAGCTCGCTCACCGCCGTGGCCCGGGCCGGGAGGACGAGTCGGACGGTGATGGAGTAGGAGATCGAGGGCAGCGTGGCCATGCCCCGATCCAACCACCTCGGGTATGCCGGGGATCGGGCGGCGTCGCGGGGGCGGCACATATATCAGGCGCCCGTCAGACGCCGGCAGAACAGGCGACATATGGTGCGAGCATGAGCTCGCACGTCGATGTGACCGGTACCGGAACCGCCTCTGCCACCCCCGATGTCGTCACTCTCGACGTCCGGGTGACCTGCGAGGGTCTCGACGTCGCCGGCACCCTGCAGACTGCGTCGGCCAGGATGGGCGATCTCCAGCGAGCCGCTCGTGACCACGGTGTCGCGCCCGCCGACCTGCAGTCGACCGGCTCGGGGGTCCACCAGCGGTGGGCCAACGACCGGCCGGAAGTGGTGGGCTACACCGCGTTCCACACCCTGCGCGTCCGGGTGCGCGACGTCGACTCGACCGGCGCGCTCGTGTCGGCGTTCTCGGATGCGGCGGGCAACGCCCTGGGCATCGACAACATCGCCCTGACACTGAGCGACCCCGAGCCGCTGGCCGCGCAGGCCCGGGAGCAGGCGTTCGGGGACGCGCGAGCCAAGGCGCTGCAGTATGCCGCCCTGGCCGGGAGGACCCTCGGGGCCGTGAAGTGGCTCAGCGACCGGGGCGTCGGCTGGTTCGGTGGAGCGGCCCCGTTCGACAAGATGCTGGGCTCGCGCGAGATGTCCTCCGGTATGCCGGTCGAGGCCGGCGAGAGCACGGTCACCGCGTCGGTGAGTGTGCGCTGGTCCTGGTCGGACTGACCTCAGGTCACAAGGTCCTCCGGTACGTGCTTCGGGGAGCACGTACCGGAGGACCTTGTGGACCCGGCGTCATGCGGTGACGAACGACAGGGGCCCGAGCCCCCGGCGCCAGGCGGTGACCTCCGCACGCACCGCCGACGTTGCGCTCGGGTCGGACAGTGCCTGCGCGAAGAGGCCCGCGAGCCGGGGCATGTCCGCCGCCGTGAGACCGAGCCGGACGATCTCCGGCGTCCCGAGCCGCAGGCCGTTCAGGTCTCCCGGGACCGCCTCGACCGGCAGCCCGATCCCGCTCGCGAGCAGCCCGGCAGGCTCGAGCCGACGGGCCATCGCCGTTCCTCCACCGTATGCCGCAGCGCGCACCGCCACCTGGTGGGAGTGGGTCAGCGCGTCGGAGACTCCATGCACGGGAATCCCTTGCCCGGCAAGGGAGTCGGCGAGGGCGCGCGCCGAGGAAACCATCTCGGCGGCATACGGCGACCCGTGCTCGAGCCAGTCGACCAGGGTGACGGCGAGGGCGGCCACCCGGCCGGCGTCGAAGTTCGCGGTGAAGCCCGGGTAGGCCACGGCATCGAGCCGTTCGGCGAGCCCGGCATCGCGGGTGACGACGAGGCCGCCGACCGGACCACCGAGGCTCTTGTAGGTGCTCATCGTCATGACGTGGGCGCCGAGGTCGAGCGGGTTGGGCCAGGCTCCCCCGGCGATCAGACCGGACAGATGGGCTGCGTCGAACATGACGGTCGCCCCGACCTCGTCGGCGATGGCGCGCACGTCGGCCACCGGGTGCGGCCGCAGGTTGAGACTGCCGCCGATGGTGACCAGCCGCGGCCTCACCTCGTGCACGACGGAGCGGAGCCCGTCGAGGTCGACGGTGTAGTTGGCCGCATCGACCGGCGCCGGCACCGTCGTGAGGCCGTGCAGTCCCGCCGCCCCGTCGACGTGGTGGGTGACGTGGCCGCCGATCGACGCCGGCGGCGCGACGATCGTGTCGCCGGGCCGGCATACGGCGGTGAACACGAACAGGTTGGCCATCGCCCCGGACGGGACCCGCACCTCGGCGAAGTCGGCGTCGAAGACCCGTGCGGCGAGCTCGGCCGCGATCACCTCGATCTGCTCGATCGCGCCCAGGCCCATCTCGTACTTGTCGCCGGGATAGCCGAGCGAGGTCCGGGCCCCGAGCCCGGCCGCGAGGAGTCGCTCCGCACGCGGGTTCATGACGTTGGTCGCCGGGTTGAGGTTGAACGCCTCGACGTCGTGGAGCCGGTGGTTCTCACCCACCAGCTCCTCGACCCGGGCGGCGACACCCGCGCGCGGGAGGGCGTCGACGGCGGAGGCGATGGCCAGGACGTGGTCCTCAGTCGGGACCCAGGATCGGCGGGCGAGACGCGGCATACGGCGACCCTAGTGAGGCGGTCCGCTGCGCGGATGGAGGTGTTCGGACGCGCCCGGACGCGGCGGAACACCTCCAACCGCGTCGAACGAGCGTGATGTGGACCCCACGGGTGGTGGAGGTGGCGGGAATTGAACCCGCGTCCATTGACGGGAAACCAGGGCTTCTCCGGGTGCAGTGCGCTATGGATTTTCTCGGCCCCAGCGCTCGCGCGCACACGTCCGCTGACAGGCCCAGTCGAGTAGGAGTCCCGCGTCGCCCCCCGACATGACGACGCAGCAAGTTCTCTAGCTGACGCCAGACACTGAGACGAGAACTAGCTCAGGCTGACGGACTTCGGAGCTCGCTCAGGCGGCGAGGGCGAAGTCGGTGCGCTTGGAATTGGCACCTATTGTTTTGCTGGGAGCGTTGACGAGATAACCCAGCATCCTCGACCCGCTTCCCCTGACCAGCCGACCAATGTCGAAACCGATCACCCCCGTGTTTGGGGGGTCCACATCACGCTGTTCAGTTGTCCTGCGTCGTCCAGACTATCGGCTCTGGCGTGCGGCGACCAACGCCGATTCCGTGGTCGCGCAACGGGATGGCTCGTATGCCGCGTGCTCGCCAGCTCGTGAGCAGCACCTCCGACGCCGCGAGCGTCGTGCGCCACGAACCCGTCGCGCTCGTCCGGTCGGTGTCGTGGAGGAGCACCGTCCCACCGGGGGCGAGCACCCGCTCGACCTTGCGGACCACACTGTCCGGGGTCGCCCGGCGCGACCAGTCCCGGCCCCACGTCGACCAGAGGACCGTCTGCAACCCGGCCGAGCGTGCGGCATACGCCCCTTCGGCCGTGAGCACCCCGTAGGGCGGCCGGTAGTAGCCCGGCGACCGACCGGTCGCCGCCTCGACCGCTTCGGCGGCCCGGGCCAGCTCCCCACGGATCCGGCCGGGCCGCTTGAGCGCCAGGCACTGGTGGTCCCAGCCGTGGATGGCGAGCTCGTGGCCACGGTCAGCCATCTCGCGGACGAGCGCGGCGTTATCGGTCACGTGGGCGCCGAGGAGGAAGAACGTGGCCCGGGTGTCGTGCCGGTCGAGCAGGTCGAGGAACGCCGGCGTGGAAGCGGGGTCGGGGCCGTCGTCATAGGTGAGGGCGACGGCATCGGAGTCACTCATCCCGGCCAGACCCGGCAACAGCAGGCGGCGGGCCGGCGCAACGGAGGTCAGTGCCGGGACGAGGTTGACGGCCGTCACGGCGAGCGGAGCAAGCAGTGCCAGTGGCCAGTACCGTTGCTGCGCAATGGGACTCACGCGGGGACTCACGCCAGGACTCACGCCAGGGCTCACGCCGGCAGATCTCCGGTGATCCGCAGGATGGTGGTCGCGACGCAGGGCTGCAGGCGCAGGCCCTCCAAGGCCACGGCGCGTGCCGACACCACGTCCTGACAGCTTCCGAGGAGCCCCGCGAAGGCCACGACCAGGTCCGCGGGGCTCCTGGCCCACGGCGCAAGTCCGGCGTGGCTGAGCGCGACGGCGTTGGTCTCGCCGTGACCGGGCAGGCAGCGGTAGCTGACGACCGGACACCCCGCGGCGAGCGCCTCCAGCGAGGTGCTGCCACCAGCGTTCTGGACGACGGCGTCCACCGCCGCGAAGAGCGCCGGCATGTCCTCGACCCACCCGAGAGCCGTCAGACCGGGCTCACCCGCCAGGCGGTGTCGGAGGTGCTCGTTGTGGCCGCACAGGACGACGGGGTGACCCAGCCCCAGGTCGCGGAGGTCGTGGGCGGCGGCGACGAGCTCACCGACGCCCTCCGACCCGCCCGTGACGAGGACCAACGGTCCCTCGAGGGGCAGCCCGAACCGCTCCCGATGGCGGGCCTGCTCAGCCCGACGAAGGCGCTCGCTGTCCGGGCCCGGCGCGACACCGAACCCGTCGCGGACCGCCGGCTGGATCACCTCGACGCCCGCCGCGCCGTGGGACCGGGCCTCGACGGCGGCCAGGTCGTGGATGGCCAGGTGCGCATCGACCCCGCCGTGGACCCACAGGGCGTGCACCGACATGTCGGTGAGGTAGGTGAAGACCGGCACCCGGACCTGGCCGGCGCGCCGCAGCTGGCCCAGGGTCTGGCTGGCCAGGGGGTGGGTCGAGACGATCGCGGCATACGACCCGGTGAGGGCCGCAGCGGTCCGACGTTCGGCGAAGTGGGCGATCCGCTCCACGAGGTGACCGAGGATCGAGTTGCCGCTCTCCAGCTGCCCGAGGAGCCATCGCCAGGAGGTGGGGACGGTTCGCAGCTGGAGGAAGTACGCAGCCTTGAGGAGTCGCCCGAGGCCACGCGGATAGAGCTCGATGATGTCGAGGCGGTCGGAGGTGACCCCGTGCTCAAGCAGACGGAGCCGGATCTCCCGGGCTGCTGCGTCGTGACCGGCGCCGAAGCTCCCGGAGATGACGGCGATCCGCGCCGTGGACGCGTCGGGGGACGACGTACCCGCAGCCCTGCGGCACATGCGCTCATCCTCCGGGTCCACGATCGCGGAGAAGGAGAACCTGACTCCTCAAGACGCCGAGCTCCGCACTGCCGAACCAGCGTAGTGCCCGGCGATGGGTGGCCGCTGGGTTCCGGCGGGTTCGCCCGGCTGCGTTCATGGTTCGTTCAGGTTCATTGCCCGGCCCGAGAAGACGACCGCACGCCTCACGAAACCGGGAGTTGCGGACTCGCCGTCGATGGGTTTACAGTTCGATGAAACGAAACAGTTTCGTTCTATCGAGATCCTGAGGAGAACCCGTGACCGCCACGACCACCGACCGGGCCAGCCGCCCCCGCGTCGAGGGCGACCGCGAGCAGGAGATCCTCGACGGCGTCATCGACCTGCTGATCGAGGTCGGCTACGACCGGCTCACCTTCGACACCCTCGCCGCCCACGTCCGGGCCAGCAAGGCCACGCTCTACCGCAAGTGGGAGAGCAAGCCCGAGCTGGTCATGGCGGCCGTGGAGCACCTCTTCCACAAGGCGACCGGCCCGCACGGCGAGTCCCCCGACACCGGCAGTCTCCTCGGCGACCTCGAGGCGGTGTTCTGCACGAGCGCCCCGATGCTCGACCAGCTGCCCGGCGTCCTCGCCGCGACCCTCCCGGCCCTGCACCGCGACCCCGAGCTCAAGGACCTGTTCGTGGACCGGTTCATCCGGCCCAAGACCGACAACCTGCTGCTCATGCTCGGCCGGGCCCAGACCCGCGGCGAGCTCGGCCCCGACGCCGACCTTCGCACGCTCGCGTCGATCCTGCCCGCCATGAACTTCCACCGGGTCCTCGTCGAGGGCATCTGCCCCGACGAGGCTTACGTCCGCAACGTCATCCACGAGGTCCTGCTCCCGGCCTGCCGGGCGACCCTGCGCGACTGACCGAGCAGACCAGACAACGCGACCGGGCAGCGGCGCCCGGCCACGCGGCACGTGCACGTCCCGCTCCACCAGCCCCGCAACGATCGCGGCATACACCCCCACAGTCCCCTCGGCGCAGCGCTGCCCGAGGCACGTCCCCCACGCCCAGAAGCGGCACATCCTTGCCCAAAAGGCATGCAGCACAGGGCAACTCACCTCATCCAAAGGAACCACCATGTCGACTCTCGTCGAACCGGCACCGTCCCGGGATCTGTCCGAAGCAGCGCCCAGGTCGCGCGGCCTCCTCCTCGCGCTCATCGTCATCGCCAGCGCCCAGCTCATGATCGTCCTCGACGGCACGATCGTGAACATCGCCCTGCCCCACATCCAGACCGACCTCGGCTTCTCCGACGCAGGACGGCAGTGGGTCGTCACGGCATACGCCCTCGCCTTCGGCAGCCTGCTCATGCTCGGCGGCCGGCTCGGTGACCTCTTCGGTCGCCGCCGGATGTTCACCGTCGGCGTCATCGTCTTCGGTGCGGCCTCGCTCCTCGGGGGCCTCGCCCCGAACCAGGAGATCCTCCTCGTCGCCCGCGTCCTCCAGGGTGCCGGCGCCGCGCTGGCCTCCCCGGCGGCCCTCGCCCTGATCAACACCACCTTCCCGGCCGGCAAGGAGCGCAACCGCGCGATGGCCGTGTATGCCGCGATGTCGGGTGCAGGTGCGGCCGTCGGCCTCATCCTCGGCGGCGTCCTCACCGAGGCGGACTGGCGCTGGACCTTCTTCATCAACGTCCCGATCGGCCTGCTCGTCGCCGCCCTCGCCCCGCGCGTCCTCGTCGAGTCCGAGGGCAGCGACGCCCGGCTCGACCTCGCCGGCGCCGCCACCGGCACCGCCGGCCTGTTCGGCATCGTCTACGGCCTCTCGCACGCAGCCCAGGTCGGCTCCACGTGGACCGACGCGCTCACCCTCGGACCGCTCCTCGGTGGCCTGGCCATGCTCGGTGTCTTCGTCCTCGTCGAACAGCGGGCTGCGCACCCGCTCCTCCCGATGCGCATCCTCGCCGACCGCAACCGGGCCGTCTCGCTCTTCGCCATGCTCCTCGTCGGCGCCGGCATGTTCGCGATGTTCTTCTTCCTCGGCCTGTTCGTGCAGCAGGTCCTCGGCTACACCCCGGTCAAGTCCGGCCTGGCGTTCCTCCCGTTCAGCGCGGGCATGATCGTGTCGGCCGGCCTGGCCTCCGCGCTCGTCAGCCGGGTCGACCCGCGCTGGCTGGCCGGCCTCGGCGGCCTGCTCGCCGGTACCGGGATGTGGGGCTTCACCCACCTGTCGACGACCAGCTCGTATGCCGGTGGCCTCCTCCCGTGGATCGTCGTCCTCGCCCTCGGCATGGGCTTCCTGTTCATCCCGATGACCCTGACGGCGACGGCACGGATCGACGCGGCCGACTCCGGCGCGGCGGCGTCGGCGCTGAACACCGCCCAGCAGATCGGCGGCGCCGTCGGCATCGCCGGCCTGACCACCGCGTTCACCCACTTCGCGACCCAGAAGGGCACCGAGCTCGCCACCGCGTTCCAGGCCCAGGCCGCCCAGTCCGGTGTCACGCCCACCGCGGCCCAGCTCGCGGCCGCCAAGGCCCAGATCGCCGTCCAGGCCCAGACCTACGGCTCGACCCAGTCGTTCTGGTTCGCGGCCGGGATGATCCTCCTCGGCGGTCTCACCGCCCTGGCCATCCTCAACGTCAAGCACGAGGAGCTGGCGACCGACGGCCAGCAGGCCGTCCACGTCGGCTGAGCCACCCGGCATACGCCTGGGTCGGTCCACGACCGACCCGGCTCTCAACCGGCACAAATGCGTGGGGTCCGGAGAAATATCTCCGGACCCCACGCATTTCTCCATGCCCGATTGGGACACTTGACCGATGGTGTGGGTTTCGTCGGCGCGGCCCGTGGTCGCCACCGTCGCGCTCCTTCTGGGAGCGCACGCGCTGAGCGGCTGCGCCAAGAGCTGCACCGCCGTCGGGGCGGAGGACGGGGTGGCACTGACGGCCGTGGGCTTCCCCGCCGACGCCGCCCTGAGCGTCAAGGTCTGCCGTGGTACGACCTGCGCGTCGACCCAGCTGGACCTCACCCAGAGCGACGCCGGGTTCGTTGCGCTGCGCCTGACCTCGACGACGGCCCAGGCGTTGCGGGTCAGCGTTCGAACGGCTGCCGGGCCCCCCGTCCTGGAGGGGGCCGCGATCTCCGTGGTGCCGGTCAAGATCCAGCCCAACGGGCCCGACTGTGATCCGACCGCCTACCAGGCGGGGATTCGGGTCTCGCCGACGGGCGTCGTCTCCAGCGCGCCCTCCACCGCACCCAGCTGACGCACGCCCGGCCCCCGAGACCCCGCCGAGCGGCATCCGGCCGGTCGTTCGTATGCCGGGACAACGGTCTCGGGTCTCGGGCACCTCAGTAGGGTTTCGGGGACGCCCCACACCCCGGGAGGAACCATGTTCAAGAAGGTGCTGGTCGCCAACCGCGGCGAGATCGCCGTCCGTGCCTTCCGGGCCGCGACCGAGCTCGGCGCGAAGACGGTGGCGGTGTTCCCCTACGAGGACCGCAACTCCGAGCATCGGCTCAAGGCCGACGAGGCCTACCAGATCGGCGAGCAGGGGCACCCGGTCCGCGCCTACCTCGACCCGGCCGAGATCGTCCGGGTCGCCCTCGAGGCCGGCGCCGACGCCGTCTACCCCGGCTACGGCTTCCTCTCGGAGAACCCCGACCTCGCCGAGGCGTGCGACGCCGCCGGGGTGACCTTCGTCGGGCCTCCTGCGTCGGTCCTGCACCTCACGGGCAACAAGGCGCGCGCCATCGCGGCGGCGCGCGAGGCCGGCTTGCCGACCCTGCGCTCGGTGCCACCGAGCACCGATGTCGACGAGCTGGTCCGCGGCGCGGAGCAGATCGGCTACCCGGTGTTCGTCAAGGCCGTCGCCGGTGGCGGGGGCCGCGGCATGCGCCGGGTCGAGACCCCCGACCAGCTGCGCGACTCGATCACCGTCGCCATGCGCGAGGCCGAGTCCGCCTTCGGTGATGCGACGGTGTTCATCGAGGAGGCCGTTGTCGACCCGCGGCACATCGAGGTGCAGATCCTCGCCGACGGGGTGGGCAACGTCATCCACCTCTACGAGCGGGACTGCTCGCTCCAGCGGCGCCACCAGAAGGTCATCGAGATCGCCCCGGCACCCAACCTCGACCCCGAGCTGCGGGCTCGGATGTGCGCCGACGCCGTGGCCTTCGCCGAGACGATCGGCTACGTCAACGCCGGCACCGTCGAGTTCCTCCTCGACCCGTCCGGCCGCTACGTCTTCATCGAGATGAACCCGCGGATCCAGGTCGAGCACACGGTCACCGAGGAGATCACCGACGTCGACCTCGTCGGTTCCCAGCTGCGGATCGCCAGCGGCGAGACCCTCGCCGACCTCGGCCTGTCCCAGGACGCCATCCAGGTCCATGGCGCTGCTCTCCAATGCCGGATCACCACCGAGGACCCGGCCAACGAGTTCCGTCCCGACACGGGCCGGATCACCGTCTACCGGTCGGCCGGTGGCAGCGGCGTCCGCCTCGACGGCGGGACGATCTTCGTGGGGGCCGAGGTGAGCGCCCACTTCGACTCGATGCTCGTCAAGCTGACCTGTCGCGGGCGAGACTTCCCCAGCGCCGTCCGTCGCGCGCGTCGGGCGCTGGCCGAGTTCCGCGTCCGCGGCGTCACGACGAACATCCCGTTCCTCCAGGCCGTCCTCAGCCAGCCCGACTTCCAGGCCGGCCGGGTGACGACGGCGTACATCGAGCAGCACCCCGAGCTGCGCAACCAGCGCACCCCCGCCGACCGCGGCACCAAGATCCTCACCTACCTGGCCGACGTGACGGTCAACCAGCCCAACGGACCGGCCACGACGCACGTCTCGGCCCGGAGCAAGCTGCCCGTCGTCGACCTCGACAGCGCTCCCCCGCCCGGCGCCCGAGACCGGCTGCTCCGACTCGGCCCGGCCGGCTTCGCCGCCGGGCTGCGGGCCCAGACCGGGGTCGGGGTCACCGACACGACCTTCCGCGACGCCCACCAGAGCCTGCTCGCCACCCGGGTCCGGACCCGCGACCTGCTGCACGTCGCCCCCTACGTCGCCCGGCTCACCCCGCAGCTGCTCAGCGTCGAGGCCTGGGGCGGCGCGACCTACGACGTGGCGCTGCGCTTCCTCTCCGAGGACCCGTGGGAGCGGCTCTCGGCCCTGCGGGCTGCGATGCCCAACCTGCCGATCCAGATGCTCCTGCGCGGACGCAACACGGTCGGCTACACGCCATACCCGACCAAGGTCACCGACGTCTTCGTGCACGAGGCCGCCCGCTCCGGCATCGACATCTTCCGGATCTTCGACGCGCTCAACGACGTCGGCCAGATGCGGCCGGCGATCGAGGCGGTGCGTGACACCGGAACCGCGGTTGCGGAGGTCGCCCTCTGCTACACCGGCGACCTCACCAGCCCCAGCGAGACGCTCTACACCCTGGACTACTACCTGCGCCTCGCCGAGCAGGTCGTCGAGGCGGGCGCGCACGTCATCGCCATCAAGGACATGGCCGGCCTGCTCCGCGCCCCCGCCGCCCGGACCCTCGTCACCGCGCTGCGCGAGCGGTTCGACCAGCCGGTGCACCTCCACACCCACGACACCGCGGGCGGCCAGCTCGGCACCCTGCTCGCTGCGATCGACGCCGGCGTCGACGCGGTCGACGCCGCCAGCGCCTCGATGTCCGGCACGACGAGCCAGCCGTCCCTCTCGGCCCTCGTCGCCGCCACCGACGGCAGCGCCCGCGAGACCGGACTCGACCTGGCGGCGGTCTGCAGCCTCGAGCCGTACTGGGAAGCCGTCCGCGCGCTCTACCACCCGTTCGAGTCCGGGCTGCCCTCCCCCACCGGTCGGGTCTACCGCCACGAGATCCCCGGCGGCCAGCTCTCCAACCTGCGCCAGCAGGCGATCGCGCTCGGCCTCGGCGAGCGCTTCGAGCAGGTCGAGGACATGTATGCCGCGGCCAACGACATCCTGGGCAACATCGTCAAGGTGACCCCGAGCAGCAAGGTCGTCGGCGATCTCGCCCTCGCCCTCGTCGGCGCCAAGGCCGACCCGGCCGACTTCGAGGCCAACCCCACGGCATACGACATCCCCGACTCGGTGATCGGGTTCCTCGGGGGCGAGCTCGGCGACCCGCCCGGCGGCTGGCCCGAGCCGTTCCGGACCAAGGCCCTCCAGGGACGCACGGTCAAACCGCGGCTCACCGAGCTGACCGAGGAGGAGGAGGCGGCCCTGGCGCGCGACCCGCGCCCGACCCTCAACGCGCTGCTGTTCCCCGGACCGACCAAGGAGTTCACCGCGGCCCGGGAGAACTGGGGCGACCTGGCCGTCCTCGGCACCAAGGAGTTCCTCCACGGCCTCGACGTGGGCACCGAGCACGAGGTGGAGCTGGAGCCGGGCAAGACCCTCATCCTCGGCCTCCAGTCGGTGTCCGAGCCGGACGAACGTGGCTTCCGAACCGTCATGTGCACCGTCAACGGCCAGTTCCGCCCGGTCCAGATCCGCGACCGGAGCATCACCGTCGACACCAAGACCGCCGAGAAGGCCGACGCGGGCAACTCCTCGCACGTGGCCGCGCCCTTCGCCGGCGTGGTGACCCTCGCCGCCGAGGAGGGTCAGCAGCTCGAGCCGGGCGCCGTCGTCGCGACCATCGAGGCGATGAAGATGGAGGCCAACATCACCACCCCGATCGGCGGCACCGTCCAGCGCGTCGCCATCACCGGTACCCAGCAGGTCGAGGGCGGCGACCTCCTCCTCGTGGTCTCCCCCGCCTGACCCGTCCGCCCGAGCTTTCCCGCCCCATCCGGGAAAGTCGTCTTCGCAAGGGTTGCCGACCCTTGCGAAGACGACTCTTGCCTTGCCAAGTTGCTCCCCAACGCGCGGTGGCCTGCGTCAGCCACGCTCCGGCAGGAAGAGGACCGAGTCGCCGAACTCGTGCCAGAGGTAGCCCCTCGCGACGGCCGCGTCATAGGCCTGCTGGGCCAGCTCGGCCCCGGCGACCGCCTCCACGAGGAGCAGGTGCGAGGCGTGCGGGTCGTGCCAGCCGGTGATGAGGCCGTCGACGACCTGTGGCGGGTCGGCGAGGTTGACGACCCGATCGGTCCACCCCCGCCGGCCCACCACCCGTCCGCCCTCAACCGCCGACTCCAAGGCTCGCGTGACGGTGGTCCCGACGGCCACGACGCGCCCGCCGCCGGCCCGGACCGCGTTGACCAGACGGGCTGTCGACTCGCTCACCGCAAAGCGCTCGGCCTGCGGAGCCTCACCTGCCTCCTGTGAGGACACGCCGGTGTGCAGGGTCACCGGGGCGACGCCCACTCCGCGGGACACCAGCTCCGTGACGAGCCGGGCCGTGAAGGGGCGCGCGGCCGATGCCATCTCGGCACTGCCGGGTCGCACACCGAACACGGTCTGGTAGTCGGCGAGCGGGTAGCGACGAGCCAGGTAGCCGTACGCGATGGGGCGACCGTGCCGCACGAGGTGTCGTGCGAGGTCGCCGTCGGCGGAGGCACGCCACAGCCGGTTGCCCTGACCGGTGGGTGAGGAGGCCCTCGGGTAGGGCTCGAGCAGGGTCAGCTGGACCGGGCCGGTGCGCAACCGGTCGCCCGCGACCGCGTCCAGGATGCCGCGGGACGCGTCGGCGGCCGTGCGGAGCTCGACCACCCAGGTGCCGTCGTCCAGCGGCGTCGCCACGTGGACGACGACCGGGCCGAGGCGACGGCTCACCGCGTCGAGCTGGCCGGCGACGGTTGCCGAGTCGTTGACGACGAGCAGGTCACCAGCCCGGAGGAACGCCGGGAGGTCCCCGAACCCGGCGTGCGAGATCCGGTCCGGCTCCGCGACGAGGAGCCGGACGGCGTCACGGGCCGTCCCGCGACGTTCCGCCGGAGCCGGGGCAAAACTCCCCTCCGGCGCGATGAACTCGGTGGTGGGCCCGGTCTCCAGCGCGGTCATCGCGTGCCCGCCTGGTCGAGGTCGACGACGGGTACGTCGGCGGCAGCGTACCTCCCCGACACCGGGCGGGCGTCGAGCAGCGCGAGCAGGTGCGGCACGACCGTCTCGGGCAGTGGCCGGTCGGAGATGTCCTCGCCCGGGAACGCGTCATGGTGCATGCGGGTGCGCATGTCCCCGGGGTCGACGGCGTATGCCGTGATCCCCTCCTCGGCCGCGAAGGTCAGGGTCAGGTGTTCCAGCGCGGCCTTGCTCGCGCCGTAGCCGCCCCAGGTCTCGTAGTGCGCGACCGCCGCGTCGCTCGTCACCGTCAGGAGCACGCCTCCGGATCGGCGCAGTGCCGGCAGGAGCAGCTGGGTCAGGGCGAGAGGGGCGACGACGTTGGTCTCGACGATCATCTGTAGATCCGGGACGGGCAGGTCTGCGAGGCGACCCTGGGGAAGGGGGCCGAGGGTGCTGGCGTTGTGGACGAGCAGGTCGAGCCGGCCGAGGTCGTCGACCGCCGCGACCAGGGCGGTTCGGTGCTCGGTGTCGGTGACGTCGCCGGGGACCGTCGTCAGGCCGGGCCGGCGGGCGGCCGTCAGCCGGGCGGTGTCCCGCCCGTCGATGACGACCTGCCAGCCGCGCGAAGCCAGCTCCGAGGACAGGGCCAGCCCGAGCCCGGCCGAACCGCCCGTGACGAGTGCTACTGGTTGCGTTGACCTGGTCATGAGCCCAGTCTTCAAGTTGAAGTGAACTTGAAGTCAAGGCATCATTTCCAACGGGAGCACGCCGTCCCCGGTGGCCGGCGAAGGAGAGAGAGGCTGCACACGATGGACACCCATGACGTCCTCGCCGTGAGCCAGGTGGCCGCGCGTAGTGGCTTCGCCGCGTCCGCGCTGCGCTACTACGAGTCCCAGGGCCTCATCACGGCGCAACGCAGCGGCGGCGGCCAACGACGCTACGAGCGCAGCGTGCTGCGTCGGCTCGCCTTCATCCGGGCCGCGAGCAACGTAGGTCTGACCCTGGAGGAGATCCGCGACGAGCTGGCCCGGCTGCCCGACGGACGCACGCCCACCAAGGCGGACTGGCAGCGGATCACCCGGCACTGGCGTGGACGGCTGGACGACCAGATCCGCGCCCTGCAGCAGCTCCGTGACGGGCTCGACTCGTGCATCGGCTGCGGGTGCCTCTCGCTCGCGCGCTGCGCGATCAGCAACCCGCGCGACCGGGCCGCGTCGGACGGGGCGGGCGCGGCATACCTCTCCCCCGCCCTGCGTCGTCCGCACCGGCCTTCTTGAGGGAATCGCCGGCTGCTACCAGGAACCGCCGGAGCTGCCGCCGCCGCCGCCACCGTGGACCCGGGGCCGAGGGCGCCGGCTGCTACCAGGAACCGCCGGAGCTGCCGCCGCCACCGCCACCGTGGACCCGGGGCGAGGGCGCCGGCTGCTACCAGGAACCGCCGGAGCTGCCGCCGCCACCGCCACCGTGGACCCGGGGGCGAGGGCGCCGGCTGCTACCAGGAACCGCCGGAGCTGCCGCCGCCACCGCCACCGTGGACCCGGGGGCGACGGCGCCGGCTGCTACCAGGAACCGCCGGAGCTGCCGCCGCCACCGCCACCGGAGAACCCGCCCCCGCCGGAGAAGCCGCTCGAACCCGACGAGCCGGGCGTCGACACGAAGGTGCCCGCGGCGGTCGTCGAGAAGTCGTCCATGCTCGAAGCGAGCCCGCCGAAGCCCCAGGTGGGATCCCAGGAACCGACCCACCACATCGGCGCCCCGATCTGGTGACCGGCTGCCTGCGCCGCCGAGGCGACGTCCTGGAAGACCTTGGCCCAGCGCTCGGCGACCCCGAAGACGATGGCGTACGGCAGGTACCGGGAGAAGACGTCCTGCGCCTCCTCCCACTTGATCTGCCCGGCCTCGGCGGTCTTGAGATACTCCTCGAAGCCGCGCGACTGGACGAGCACCGCGGTGCCGTCGGCGGTCCGGGCTGCCATCCGCGCACCGAGCAGCCGGACGACGAGCCCGGTGAGGACGAGCCCGACCCCGAGAGGCCAGATCCGGATACCGTCGGCGCCGAACTTGGAGGCGAGGAACCCGCCGACCCAGAACGTGCCCACCACGCCGAGCCCCATGAGCACCGTCCCGAACGCGACCCACCCCGAGCGCTGCGACTGCGGCGACCGACGGAACCAGCCGCGCGCCACCACCTCGTCGTACATCGCCGCCTGCACCGACTTCAGGGTGCTCGCGAACTGGTTCTTCAGTGCCGAGAGCCGTACCTCGGCGCCGCTCGCAAAGACCCCGTCGAGCAACATCTGCTCGTATGCCGCGAGCGCCGGCCCCGTGGTGGCCCCGGACGAACGCCGCAGGACCCAGTCGTCCTTGGCGAACAGCCCTGTGCCGCCGATCTTTTCGAGGGTCAGATGGCCCCGGACGGCGAGGTCGATGAGGGTGCCGGTGACGTCCACGACGTTGGCCGTCTCGTCGATGACGGTGCCGACCATGCCGGGCTGGACACCGGGAGGGGGGTTGAACTGGACGGCCGCCATCGGCGCGCGGCTGGTCCGGACGACGGGGGTGGCCTCCTGCCCTAGCCCGGGCGACAGACCAGGTGTGAGACCGGCATACACCTCGTCCCGACCGCGCTGCCAGACGAGGGCGCCCATCCCCGCGAGGGCGAGGAGCGGGAGCAGCCCGCCCAGCCCGATGGCCAGCTGGGAGACCAGCGAGGCAGTGCGCGGGGAGAGCGAGCCGGCGTTGGTCGAGCCGGTCGACCCCTGGCGCAGGTCGGGCGTGAGGTCGCCGAACGCGGTACGCGGGAAGGACGCGATGACGCTCATCCCCTGGCCGGGCTCGACGACCGGCGCCGAGAACTGGGCGATCGGCCCGCCCGTCGACTCACACTGGTCGGTCGAGCCCTGCTCGCCGTAGTAGCAGGCGACCTTGGTGCTCGCCGCCGGCGCCTGCAGGCTCGCCGTCACGTTGCGGTAGGTGTTGTAGTTCGAGGTGCTGACGGTGTTCCAGTAGAACTCGGCGGTGCCGTCGCCGATGTCGTTGACGAAGTGGTCGAGGTGGAACTTCACGACGTACTTCTGGGTGCCCGTGACGGTCTCGGACGGGCTGCCGATCCGGATCCGCTTGTAGGCACCGAAGTCGCTCACCGAGATGTCGGTCGGCGCCCCGGTCGGCGAGGTGACCGAGACGTCGCTCAGCGAGTAGTAGCGGTACTCGTCCTCCCGGTTCTGGTAGCCGGCGCGGACCTGGACGTTGCGGTCGATCCCGTGCCGCTCCTCGCCGCTCGGGAACTGCCAGGTGATGTTCTGGGTGAAGTCGACCGAGCCGTCGTCGTTCAGGACGTACTGCTCGTCGAAGGCGGTCGCCAGGTCGTCGGTCGCGAGGACGAACCCGGACACATCGGAGGCCGCGCCCGTCCCGTATGCCGGGTGCGCGGCATACGCGACCGACCCGCCGAACCCGAGGGAGACGAAGAGGGCGACGACACCGAGGACCAGCGCCGCGAGGAGGCGCCTCACTCGCGGCCCCGGCTGGACAGTGCGCGCTGGGTCTCACGCTCGTCCTGCCGTTCGCGCAGCGCGTGTCGCTTGTCGTAGGCCTTCTTGCCCTTGGCGATGCCGATCTCGACCTTGGCGCGGCCGTCCTTGAAGTACATCGCGAGCGGGACGACCGTGTGGCCGCTCTCGCGGGTCTTGATCTGGATGCGGTGCAGCTCCTGGCGGTGGAGGAGCAGCTTGCGGCGGCGGCGGGGGGTGTGGTTGGTCCAGGTGCCCTGGACGTACTCGGGGATGTGGACGCCCTCGAGCCACAGCTCGTCACCGTTGAACGTCGCGTAGCCGTCGATCAGGCTGGCCCGCCCCATGCGCAGCGACTTGACCTCGGTGCCCATGAGGGCGATGCCCGCCTCGAAGGTCTCCTCGATGAGGTAGTCGTGGCGGGCCTTGCGGTTGCTCGCAATGATCTTGCGCCCCTGCTCCTTGGCCATGCGGCAACCTTACTTGGGCGATGCACACGCTCGTTCCGTATGCCGCCCGCTCACCGCTCCCCGCGGCCCACCACCGGCGTCACTAACTGACCCAATTGTTCCGGTAGTCACGGTGACTACCGGAACAATTGGGTCAGTCAGTAACGGCTAGAGCCACTTCCGCGGATTGACGAAGCTGCCGTTCTCGAGGGTCTCGAAGTGGAGGTGGCAGCCGGTGGAGAGGCCGGTGGTGCCTTCGTAGCCGATGAGCTGACCCCGCTTGACGTGGCCGCCGTGGGCGACGATCCGGACCATGTGGTTGTAGGTCGTCGCCAGGTCGACCCCGCTCACCAGCCCGTGGTCGATGACCACGCGGTTGCCGTACCCGCCCGCCCAGCCGGCCGAGATGATCGTCCCTGGTCCGGCCGCGTAGATGGGGGTCCCGCAGGCGCCGCCGAAGTCGAGCCCGGTGTGCATCCGCCAGATGTGCAGGATCGGGTGGAAGCGTCGGCCGTACTCGGAGGTGATCGGCTGGCCCAGCTCGGCGGCGCTGAGGAAGCCCCCGCCCCCGACGGTGGGCTTGGTGTGCTTCTTGGCGGCCGCGATCCGGGCCTGCCTGGCCCGTTCGGCGAGGACCGCCTTGAGGTGGTTGGACTCGGCCTGCATGGCACTGAGCTGCTTCTGCTCGGCGGCCTTGCGGGCGGCCAGGGTGGCGGTCTGCGCGGTCTGCTGGGCGGCGAGGGCGTCCAGGGCCGCCTGGGCTCGGGCGGCGCTGTCGCGCGCCTGGGTCGCCGCGACGAGCGCCTGCTCAGCCGCGGCCTTGGCACGCGCGGAGTCGGCGCGCAGGGCCGACAGGTGCGACTCCTGGGCGGCCTGGTCGGCGGCTGCGGTGGACAGCTCGCCGATGGTGCGCCGCTGGACGTCCAGGACGGTGTCCATCATCGAGATCCGGTCGGCGAAGTCGCTTGGTGAGGTGGCGGACATGGCGACCGAGAGCTGGCCCAGCCCCTGGTCCTGGTAGATCTGCGCGGCGAACCCGGCCACCTGCCCGCGGGCGGCGTCGATGTCGGTCCGGGTCCGGGTGAGCTCGGCCTCGGCCTTGGCCTCGTTGGCCCGGGCCACGGCGAGCTCGGCAGCGGCCTCCTCGTTGGCGGCGTCGGCCGAGGCGACGACCACCTGCGCGCCGGCGAGCGCCGCCCGCGCCCCGGGCAGCTTGGCGTTCGTGGCGTCGAGGGCGGCCGAGGCCGCCGTGAGGCTGTCCGAGGTGTCGTCCAGGTCACCCTTGAGCTGGCTGATCCGGTGGTCGACGGTGGCCTTGCGCTGGGCGTCCGGGTCCGTCTTGGCGTATGCCGCGGACACACCCAGGGCCGATGAGACGGCGAGACCGAGGACGCAGGCCAGCGCCGCGGCATACGCCGTGGGCCGGCGTCGGCGCGGGAGGGCAGGGGTTGTCTCAGCATTCACCATTGGCACCATTGGTAACAGAAGTGGACGTCGCATGGGGGGATGTCGCCCGCCAGCGCTGAAAACAGACCCGAAGAGCACGGCATACGGGATCGGGTCCGCCGTCTCAGACCCGCAGGTACCGCCACAAGGTGAGCATCGAGGTGGACACCGCCACGACGACGACCACGACGAGGAGCCACGGCGAGACGAGCCAGACGTCGATGTTGCCGATCTTGCCGCGGTCGAAGAACATCGTGGACAGCACCCGGTTGAAGATCAGGTGGGTGGTCGCGAACAGCATGCCGACGGCGAAGACCACCCCCAGCACCCCGGACAGCAGCGTCTCGACGATGAACGGCGTGCGGATGGTGAAGTTCGACGCGCCCACCAGACGCATGATCCCGATCTCCCGGCGTCTGGCATACGCGACTTGTCGGACGGTCGTCATGATGAGCAGGGCCGCGCAGGCCACCATGAGGGCCGCCATGAAGATGGCGAACCCGGTGATGAAGTTGATGATCCGCAGGAAGGGTTTGAGCACCTTCTCCTGGTCCTGGACCGAGGCCACACCCGGCGCTCCCTCGAAGGCGCTGGTGACGACGGCGAACTTGGACGGGTCCTTCAGCTGCACCCGGTAGCTGTCCGGGATGTCACCGACCTTGAGCGCGTTGCTCGCCACCGGGCTGTTGCGGAACTGGTCCTTGAACCGGGCGAAGGCGTCCTCCTGCGACTCGTAGAAGACCTCCTTGACCTCCGGCATCTTCTCCAGCTGGGCCTTGATCGTCGCCTTCTGCTCAGCGGTGGCGGCCTGGTTGGAGCAGTTGGGCTGGGTCGCGTCGTTGTTGCACAGGTAGATGGAGACCTGGACGCGGTCGTACCAGTAGCCCTTCCAGGTGTCGGCCTGGCGCTGGGCGAGGAGCCCCAGGCCGAGGAGGTACATCGACACCATCGTCACGAGGATGACCGAGATGGCCATCGACAGGTTGCGGCGCAGGCCGTTCCAGACCTCCCCCATCATGAAGCCGGCCTTCATGCCTGGCCCTCCCCGCCGTCGCGGACGGCCCTCGGGGGCCTTGCTGCCGTGTGCTTGCCGTCGCTCGGGTCGTAGGACCCCTCAGCCTCGTCACGGACGACGACGCCGTCGGCGAGCTCGACGACGCGGCAGCGCATGTCGTTGACGATGTCGTCGTCGTGGGTGGCCATCACGATGGTCGTGCCGGTCCGGTTGATCCGGTCCAGGAGGTGGACGATGTCCAGGGAGATGGCGGGGTCCAGGTTTCCGGTCGGCTCGTCACAGAGCAGGATCGAGGGGTGGTTGACGACCGCACGCGCGATGGCGACGCGCTGCTGCTCGCCACCGGACAGCTCGTGCGGCATACGTTTGCCCTTGCCCTCCAACCCCACCAGCTCCAGGGTCTCGGGGACGACCTGCTTGATGTAGTGGCTGGACTTGCCGAGCACCTGCAGGGCGAAGGCGACGTTCTGGGTCACCGTCTTGTTGGTGAGCAGGCGGAAGTCCTGGAAGACGGTCCCGATCTCGCGGCGCAGCCGCGGCACCTTGCGCATCGGCAGCTCGCCGAGGTTCTGGCCGGCGACGAGGACGGCGCCGCTCGTGGCCTGCTCCTCGCGCAGGGCGAGTCGGAGCATCGTCGACTTGCCCGATCCGGACGGGCCGACGATGAACACGAACTCGCCGCGGTCGATATTGACGGACACGTCCGTGAGCGCCGGGCGAGTGGCTCGCGGATAGGTCTTGGTGACGTGGTCGAAGCGAATCATGCGGCAGGGATGGCCTCACGGCTCGGGGACGGGGCGGCATACGGGCAGCCGGGCCCATAGGCGTGCCCACCATAGACACGGACGACCCGTATGCCGGGGACGCCACCCCGCCCCACTGGCGCCGATCCCCCGGATGGAAGGACCATTGACCCGTGACGGTCCGGTCACTACCTTGGGACACGCCGTGTACCCGCAAGCCACTTCGGTGAGCAACAGGCAACTAGGAGGCGCAATGACGACACCTGTCGGCCCCATCGACAGCTCCAAGTTCCCCCGCTATGCGGGACGCGACGGGTTCGCCCGACTCCCCCGCCTGGACCAGGTGGAGCACGCCGACATCGCCGTCGTCGGAGTGCCCTTCGACAGCGGTGTCTCCTACCGTTCGGGCGCCCGCTTCGGCCCGAACCACATCCGCGAGGCATCCCGGCTGCTGCGGCCCTACAACCCCGGCCTCGACGTCTCCCCCTTCGCCATCGCCCAGGTCGCCGACGCCGGCGACCTCCCGGTCAACCCGTTCAACATCGGCGAGGCGATCGAGACGATCCAGCAGGCCGCGCTCGACCTCACCGCCGACGGCACCCGGCTGGTCACCCTCGGCGGCGACCACACGATCGCCCTCCCGCTGCTGCGCGCGGCGGCGGAGCGACACGGGCCGGTGGCCCTGCTGCACTTCGACGCCCACCTCGACACGTGGGACACCTACTTCGGCGCCGAGTACACCCACGGCACCCCCTTCCGACGGGCCTTCGAGGAAGGGATCATCGACACCGAGGCACTCAGCCACGTCGGCACCCGAGGGCCGCTCTACGGCAAGAAGGACCTCGAGGACGACCGCCGGTTCGGCTTCGGCATCGTCACCAGCGCCGACGTCTACCACCAGGGCGTGGGCGAGGTCGTCGCCAAGCTGCGCGACCGGATCGGCGACCGCCCGCTCTACATCTCGATCGACATCGACGTGCTCGACCCGGCCCACGCACCGGGGACCGGCACTCCGGAGGCCGGCGGCATCACCAGCCGGGAGATCCTGGAGATCCTGCGTGGCTTCCGGGGCCTGAACCTCATCGGCGCCGACGTCGTGGAGGTGTCGCCGCCCTACGACCACGCGGAGATCACCGGGGTCGCCGCGTCCCACGTGGCCTACGACCTCGTCTCGCTGCTCGCCCTCAGGCACGAAGAGCAGGGCTGAGCGGTGGCGGGCGCCCACCTGCTCGGGATGCCTGGTGACGGCGCACGTCCGTAACGGCGGCGACGTCGTCGTGGAGACGCTGGCCGCGCTCGGCGTGACCCACGTCTTCGGCATACCGGGACAGCACGCTCTGGGGCTGTTCGACGCCATCCGGCGCAGCGACCTGGAGTTCGTCAGCTCACGGGTGGAGAACAACTCGGCGTTCGGCGCCGACGGCTACGCCCGGGTGAGCGGTGAGGTGGCCGTGCTCTTCCTGTCGACCGGTCCGGGCGCGCTCACCGCGCTCGGGGCGCTGCAGGAGGCCTACATCACCGGGGTGGGCCTGCTCGTCATCAGCAGCCAGGTCCCGCGGCGCGGGCTGGGCGGCAAGAAGAACGGGCTGCTCCATCAGCTCGACGACCAGCAGAAGAGCGCCCAGAACGTCACGAAGAGCACCGAGGTCGTGCGCGACGCCGCGCACATCCCGAGCGCCATCGCCGACGCCTGGGCTCTCGCCCAGTCGGCACCGGCCGGGCCGACCTGGGTGGAGGTCCCCCAGGACGTGCTGTTGGAGCCGGCGCCGGTCCCGCCGGTCACCTCGGCCGTCACCCACGTCCTGGCCCGTCCACCGCGCCCCGAGCTCGCCGAGGAGGCGGCCCGGCTGCTCGCGGCCGCCGAACGACCCGTCATCCTGGCCGGCGGCGGCACGCGCCGCTCGGCCACCGGTCCGGCCGAGCTGTTGCGCGTGGCCGAGGCACTCGGCGCACCCGTGGTCTCCACGGCCGGCGGCAAGGGCGCGATCCGGTTCTCCCACCCGCTGTCCGCGGCGAGCTGGATCGAGGACCGCCACACGACCGACCTACTGGCTGCCGCAGACGTGCTGCTCGTCGTCGGCACCACGATCGGTGAGGTCACCAGCAACTACTTCACCTTCGCCCCGCAGGGCCGGCTCATCCAGATCGACGCCGACCCGCGGGCGCTCGGCTCCAACTACCCCGGCCTGGGCATCCACGCCGACGCCGGGCTGGCCCTGGCCGCCATCGCCGACCGCCTTCCCCCAGCCGACGAGGAGGCCCGGCGGCGCGGCGCCACCGTCGCCGCCGACCTGCGGCGCCGGGTCGAGGAGCGGCTGGCCGGCCAGGACGTGACCGCCGAGCTGCGCCTCCTGGCCGACCTTCGCCGCGCCGTGCCCAGCGACGTGCACACGTTCTGGGACATGACCATCGCCGGCTACTGGGCCTGGTCGGCATGGGACCCCCAGGACGGCGAGTTCCACTCCGCCCAGGGCGCCGGCGGGCTGGGCTTCGCCTTCCCCGCTGCACTCGCCGCGGCCATCGGCACCGGTCGGCGCACCCTCGCGGTCTCCGGCGACGGGGGCGCGATGTACGGGATCGCCGAGCTCGCCACCGCTCGACAGCACGACGCCGACGTCACCTGGCTGATCATCGACGACGGCGGCTACGGCATCCTGCGCGAGTTCATGACCGGCGCCTTCGGGGAGGCCACGTCCACCGAGCTGGCTCGTCCGGACTTCGTCGCCCTGGCTGCGGCGTTCGGCATCCCCGCCCACGCGGCGACCCTCGACACCGTCGGCGACACCCTGGCCCGGGCGCTCGGCGCGCCTGGACCCTCGGTCGTCGTCCTCTCCGCGCTCCTGCGCATGTTCGCCACCACCTGAGCGGCTCGCCGCCCGCACCCCAACCGCCCCGACGTCAGCCGCAGCACCTTTTCAGCGCACAACCGTTTCAGCACCCACCGCCCGTCAGCCTCGACACCGACCCACCGCACCCAAAGGAATGTGCTCATGGATATCGCCATCATCGTCATCTACCTCTTGGCCATGCTGTCGTTCGGGTTCTGGGGCAAGTCCCGAACCAAGAACTCCAGCGACTTCCTCGTCGCCGGCCGGCGCCTCGGCCCGGCCTTCTACACCGGGACCATGGCGGCCGTCGTCCTCGGCGGCGCCTCCACGGTCGGCGGGGTCGGGCTCGGCTTCAAGTACGGCATCTCCGGCATGTGGCTGGTCGTCTCGATCGCGGTCGGGCTCCTCCTGCTGAGCCTGCTCTTCGCCGGCCACATCCAGCGGCTGCGCGTCTACACGGTGGCCCAGATGCTCCAGCTGCGCTACGGGATCAACGCGACGAGTGCGTCCGGCATCGTCATGGCGCTCTACACGCTGATGCTGACGGTCACCTCGACGATCGCCTACGCCACCATCTTCAACGTGCTCTTCGGGACCTCCCGGCCGATCTCGATCGCCATCGGCGCCGCCATCGTCATCCTCTACTCCTCGATCGGTGGCATGTGGTCGATCACGCTCACCGACATGGTGCAGTTCGTCATCAAGACCGTCGGGGTCTTCTTCCTGCTGCTGCCCTTCGCCTGGACCAAGGCGGGCGGCTACGACGGGATCATGAAGCGGCTCGGCGAGGCCGGACCGGACCACTTCAACGTCACCAGCATCGGCCTGGAGACGATCATCACCTTCTTCGTCATCTACTCCTTCGGCATGCTGATCGGTCAGGACATCTGGCAGCGCGTCTTCACGGCCCGGTCACCTCAGGTCGCCAAGTGGGGCGGGACCGTGGCCGGTGTCTACTGCGTCCTCTACGGAGTCGCTGGTGCGCTCATCGGGACGGCCGCCGCGGCCCTGCTGCCGGCGACCGACGCCAAGGACGATGTCTACGCCGCCGTCGCCGAAAAGGTGCTGCCGATGGGGCTCTCCGGGATCGTGCTGGCCGCCGCAGTCGCCGCCATGATGTCCACCGCCTCCGGGGCCCTCATCGCCACCGCCACGGTGGCCCGTGCCGACGTCGTGCCGCTGCTCGGCCGCCTCGTGGGCCGGCCGGACGCCGGAGCCGGTGACGGCAACCCCGAGCACGACGTGCAGTCCAACCGCATGTACGTCGTCGTCCTCGGCCTCGTCGCGACGGTGATCGCCATGCTGCTCAGCGACGTGGTCTCGGCCCTCACCATCGCCTACGACATCCTCGTCGGCGGGCTCCTCGTCCCCATCCTCGGCGGGTTCCTGTGGAAGCGGGCCACCGGCCCGGGCGCCCTGGCCGCGATGGGTGCGGGCACCGTCGTCACGCTGGCGACCATGGCAGCGACCGATGTGCTGGCCAACGAGCCGATCTACTTCGGCCTGGCCGCCAGTGTCGTCGCCTACGTCGCCGCGAGCCTGGCCACGCCGCCCACGTCCGAAGCTGTCCTCAAGGTCTGGTACGGGCGGCTCTCCGGGCAGGACGTGGCCCACGCCGACGACCCGCAGCACGCCCTGGAGTCCGACGAGGTCCACTGACCCGGGCGCACGCCGGTCACGGCGTGACCCGACCGACCCGACCCGATGGGTCCGGCATACGACCGTATGCCGGGCCCATCGGGATGCCGGTCAGTCCCGGTAGTCCGGGGCGATCCGGTCCAGTCTGCGCAGCAGGGCAGCCCACGCCATCGGGTAGGCATCGTCGTCTGAGAGCTCGTCGGACGCCTCGCCGGCGAACTGCTGAGCCGTGTGCTCGGCCACGGCCGGGTCCGGGAGTCGGAGCGCGCCGGAGGACAGGGCCGCGACCTGGATCTCGCAGGCCCGGTCCAGGTAGAACATCCGCAGGAAGGCGTCGGCGGCCGACTGACCCACGGTGAGCAGCCCGTGGTTGCGCAGGATCAACGCGTGGTGCGGGCCGAGGTCGGCGACGAGGCGCTCGCGCTCGGCTGTGTTGAGCGCGATGCCCTCGTAGTCGTGGTAGCCGACCCGGTTGTAGAACTCCAGCGACACCTGGTTGACCGGGAGCAACCCGTGCTCCTGCGCGGCCACTGCGCAGCCGCTGCGGGTATGGGTGTGCAGGACGCACTGGGCGTCCTCGCGGGCCGCGTGGACGGCGCCGTGGATGACGAAGCCGGCGGGGTTCACCCGGTACTCCGACGGCTCCACCAGCTCACCGTCCAGGCCGATCTTGACCAGGCTCGACGCCGTGATCTCGTCGAACATCAGGCCGTAGGGGTTGATGAGGAAATGGTGCTCGGGTCCGGGCAGGCGGACCGAGACGTGCGTGAAGATCAGGTCGGTCATCCGGTAGTGGTCGAGCAGCCGGTAGACGGCGGCCAGCTCGCAGCGCAGCTCCCACTCAGTCTTCTGCGGGGTAGCGGTGGCGATCGGAGCTTTGAGGGCCGAGGCGCTCACGCTGGGTCTCTCCTTGTTCGACGGTCAGCTCAACGAGCTTAACTATATCACTTGATATAAATAAACGGAAGGGCCCCTCGCACGATCTCCGGGACAGCCCCCCCGACGCCGATGGCCGCCATCACCCGGGGGTCCAGCACCGCCTGCACCGCCAACCCGTCGGTCGTCGCCGTCAGCCGGAGCGCGGCGTCCTCGATGTCCAGCTCGCGCGGGAGCGCCCCCTCGTCGACAGCCGCGGCGAGTGACTGGGTGACCACGGCGCGCCATCTGGCGAGGTACCCGGCGATGGCCTCACGGGCGGGCTCCTGGGACAGGCCCTCGGCATAGAAGAAGAGGAAGACGCGGGTCATGGCCAGGCGCCGCTCGTCGAGCGGCAACACGCTCGCGGTGAGCTCGACGAGCCTCGCCCGGGCGTCCAGCCCGGGATCGGCCCGAATGGCCTCGTAGTGCTGGCCCTGGATCTCGGCAGCCCGGTGCAGCCCGGCGAGGAGCAGGTCGTGCCGGGAGCTGAAGTAGTAGTTGAGGACCCCGGTCGACCAGCCGCTCTCCTCGGCCACCGCCCGCGTGGTCACCGACCCGACGCCGTGACGTGCGGCCACCCGCAGCACGGCATCGGCCAACTGCTCGCGACGCTCCGGGTGGCTGACCACCTTGGGCATCGGCGACCTCCTCCAGTCGACGTCCGGGTAGGACCCAAGGATGCCAGTCGCAGCCGAGCGACCCTCGCCGACCAGCACACGGCCGTTGCGCCGGCGCCGCTCCCCCGTGTCAGCCGGACCGGGGCGACTGGCTCGGGCTCAGTCGGCGGCCTTCTTCTGGGCGATCTGCCAGCGGATTCCGGCCTCGATGAAGCCGTCGATGTCGCCGTCGAAGACGGCCGTCGGGTTGCCCGTCTCGAACTCCGTCCGCAGGTCCTTGACCATCTGGTAGGGGTTGAGGACGTAGGAGCGCATCTGGTCGCCCCAGCTGGCCTTGACGTCGCCGGCCATCTCCTTCTTCGTCGCGGCCTCCTCGGCCTTCTTCTGCAGGAGGAGGCGGGACTGGAGGACGCGCAGCGCCGCGGCGCGGTTCTGGATCTGGGACTTCTCGTTCTGCATCGACACGACGATGCCGGTGGGGATGTGGGTCATCCGGACCGCCGAGTCGGTCGTGTTGACCGACTGGCCGCCGGGGCCGCTGGAGCGGAAGACGTCGACCTTGATCTCGTTGTCGGGGATCTCGATGGAGTCGGTCTGCTCGATGAGCGGGATGACCTCGACCGCGGCGAAAGACGTCTGGCGGCGGCCCTGGTTGTCGAACGGGCTGATCCGGACCAGACGGTGGGTGCCGCCCTCGACCGACAGGTTGCCGAAGGCGTACGGGATGTTGACCTCGAAGGTCGCCGACTTCAGGCCCGCCTCCTCGGCATACGAGGTGTCCATGACCTTGGTCGGGTAGCCGTGCCGCTCGGCCCACCGGAGGTACATCCGCATGAGCATCTCGGCGAAGTCGGCGGCGTCGACACCACCGGCCCCCGAGCGGATGGTGACGACGGCCGCGCGCTCGTCGTACTCGCCGGACAGCAGGGTGCGGACCTCCAGCTCGCCGACGGCCTTCTTGACCGAGGCCAGCTCGGTCTCCGCCTCGACCATGGTCGCGGCGTCGCCGCCGTCCTCGGTGCCCATCTCGACGAGGGCCTCCAGGTCGTCGATCCGGGCGTCCATGTCGACGACCCGGTCGTACTCGGTCTTGGCCCGCGACAGGTCCGAGGTGATCTTCTGCGCCGCGTCGGGGTCGTCCCACAGGTCGGGCACGCTGGCCTGCGCCTCGAGGTCGTCGATCCTGGTCTTCAGCGTGGACAGGTCGGTGACCTCACGCACCGACGTCATCGTCGCGCGAAGGTCCTTGATTTCCTGGGTGAAGTCGACAGCCACAAGTGTCAAGCCTACTTGCCCGTATGCCGTGCTCCCTCCGCGTCGTGGTCCTGGGGCGGTCGGCCGGGCAGCCGCGGGTCGAGGGCGACGGCTCCCGCGGAGAGGGCGAGGAGGAGCACCGCGACGAGGAGGCAGTTGACGAGCACGGTCCCGTAGCCGTGGACACCCACGTTGAGGAAGGGGTACGGGTACCACCCGGTGATGCCGCCACGGACCAGGGTGAGGCCCAGCCAGGCCAGCGGGTAGATGAGCGAGGGCAGGAGCAGCGACCGGTCGACCCGTCCGCGCGGCCCGAAGGCGACCCAGCCGAGGACGGCGAGGAGGGGGACGACGACATGGAGCAGCTTGTCGGCCAGGTTGTCGGCGCCGTGCAGGTGGAGCAGCGGGCGCAGGAAGAACCAGTGCACGAGCCCGGTGACGGCGATGCCGACGACCGCGTCGAGCCGGAGCACCCGCCACAGCCGGCTCGAGGTGGGCCGACCTAGGGCGAGCGGCGTGGCGGTCAGCGCGACGAGCAGGTTGCTGAGGATGGTGAAGTAGGAGACGAAGCGGGCCAGCCGGGTGGCGAGCGGCGGGACCGCGGTCTCGTCGAGGACATGTCCCCCACGGATGACGAGGACCAGCTGGAGCGCCAGCGCGAACCAGGCAACCGCGGCGGTCACGAGGTGCCAGAGCCGCGGCCGCGGGGTCGCCTCGGAGGGTTCGGCTGGCCTGGGTCCGGTCACGAAGCCGATTGTGCCGCCCGGGAGCCCTATTACCCGGATTACCCGGGTCGGCGCGCCCGATCGGTAGGCCCGACCGGTAGGCCTGACCGGGCGATCCGAGCCGCTGACAGGAGCCCTGCCGCGGGTCTACATTGATGGGTTGGCAGAGTCCTGCCACCCGACACAGCCAACTACTGGCCGGGGTCCACCGCACCCCCGGCCACCGTGCCGGGCGGGAGGAGATCTGGTGTCATCGATGTTCATTCCAGCTCAGGATCGTCACGCCGCGCGGGCCGGCTTCGGCCCACCGAGACTGATCGCCATCGCAGCCGCCGGGGCATTGTTGGCCGCGGCCACGGCCACGGCCGGAGGTGCCGGCGCAGCCGTCGCCCATGCCGCACCGTCGGTGCACGTCAAGCCGTTCTCGGCCGGCCACGTGCAGGTCGCCTCGAGGACCTCGCCGCTGCCGACGTCGCAGTGCGAGGCCCAGATCGGCATCGCCTGCTACAGCCCGATCCAGATGCGCGCGGCATACGACATCCAACCGTTGTACTCCGCCGGTATCACCGGCAAGGGCCGGACGATCCTCATCGTCGACTCATACGGCTCGCCGACGATCCAGAACGACCTGGAGGCCTTCGACGCGCAGTACGGCATTCCCGACACGACCGTGGAGGTCGTCAAGTACGGCAACGTCCCGCCGTTCGACCCGGGTGACCCGACGATGGTCGGCTGGGCCCAGGAGACCTCGCTGGACGTCGAGTACGCCCACGCGATCGCTCCGGGTGCGCACATCATCCTGGCCGAGACCCCCGTCGCCGAGACCGAGGGCGTCACCGGCCTGCCGGAGATGATGAACGTCGAGAAGCAGCTCATCGACAGCAACCGGGTCGATGTCATCACCCAGAGCTTCGGGGCGACGGAGAACACCTTCCCCGGTGTCGACCAGGGCAGCTTCACCAGCATCGAGAACCTGCGCTATGCCTTCAAGGACGCCCTGCTTCACGGGACGACCGTGCTGGCCAGCGCCGGCGACGCCGGGGCCACCGACTACCAGGCCGACGGGGCGAGCCTCTACGACCACCCGGTGAACTCGTGGCCCTCCAGCGACCCGCTGGTGACCAGCCTCGGCGGCACCCAGCTGCACCTGGACGACAACGGCGCGCGGGTCTCCCCGGACACCGTCTGGAACGACGGGTTCGGCGCCACCGGAGGCGGGCTCTCGCAGGTCTTCGACCGGCCGATCTACCAGATCGGTGTCAAGAACGTCGTCGGGAGCCACCGCGGCACCCCCGACATCTCCATGTCGGCGGCCGTCGACGGCGGGGCCTGGGTCTACTACACCTTCGTCGCCCCCACCTCGCCGTGGCACATCTTCGGCGGGACGAGTGAGTCCTCGCCGATCTTCTCCGGCGTCGTCGCCCTCGCTGACCAGGCGGCCGGCCACCGGATGGGACTGCTCAACGCGCCCCTGTACCTCGACGGTGCGCTACAACGGGCCCTCGGGTCGCGCACCGGCCTGGTCGACGTGACCTCCGGCGACAACTCCTTCGCAGGGGTGACCGGATACCCTGCCAAGACCGGCTACGACCTGTCCTCCGGCTGGGGCACGGTCGATGTGACGAAGTTCGTCAAGGCGCTCGCCCCCGGGCTGCGCCTGTAGCGGCACCGTCGCGTCTCTCGGGTCAGCCTCCCCACCGTCGTCGCGCAGGCGGCGGCGGGGAGGTATGCCGCGCACGGCCAACAGTGGGCAGCTATCTATGGCGTCAGGTCGAGTCCGGCCCGGGCGCGAGACTCGGCGTGGACGGTGACCGACCCGCCGAGGGCTGAGATGAGTCCACCCACGAGC
>Ga0209811_10000149_pt1 | contig 32329 bp, 21 predicted proteins | sample Coa_R1_6_FD_187161 | JGI IMG/M metagenome (GOLD analysis project Ga0209811, IMG submission 187161) | Surface soil microbial communities from Centralia Pennsylvania, which are recovering from an underground coalmine fire. - Coalmine... | ecosystem: Environmental > Terrestrial > Soil >... | reverse complement strand
TCAAGGTCTCACTGACGGGAACGCGTGCTTTCACAACCGTGCCCTTGCCGGTAGATTCGACTTGTAGCTTGCCCCCCAGTTGACTGACACGCGCATTCATGCCGCGCAGGCCGACGCCCAGGGATCCGGCCCACTCGTCACCAAACTCCTGCAGAAGTTTTGGCGAAATTCCTTTACCGCTATCGGAAATCTCGAGGACTGCTTCTCCGTCCACCTGCGACAGCTTGACGGCTGCCGACGCGCTTCCGGAGTGCCGATGCACATTCGTAAGGCTCTCTTGGAGAATCCGGAATAGAGCCAGTTCCGCCTCCGGTGTAATTCGACGAAAATCAGGATCGGCTTCGAATGTTGTTTGAATATTGCTCCGCTTTGAAAAGCCATCCAGATACCACGGGATAGCCGATTTTAGACCCATTTCCTCCAATAACGGAGGATAAAGAAGATAGGAGATGGTGCGAACTTCCTTGAGGGCATCGTCGGCGAGACGGACGCAGGACGCCAGTTGTTCGGCAAGCCCGTTGGATCCTGAGCCCACGCCAGACTCAAGAGATTCCAGATTCATTTTGAGGACGGCGAGGTATTGGCCCAAGCTATCGTGCAAGTCGCGTCCAATGCGTTTTCTTTCCTGATCCTGCGTACGCAACAAGTGAAGTGACAGGTCGCGCAGCGATTTTTCGGAAGTCGCAAGCTTGGCTTCGGCCGATTTTCTTTCTGCCACTTCTGCAGTCAGGTCGGCATTGGCGACTTGCAGGGCTTCCTGCGCGCGCATGCGGTCGGTGAAATCGCGCGTAACCTTGGCGAATCCGATGAGTGTGCCGGTCTTGTCGCGGATCGCCGTGATGGTCACATTCGCCCAAAAACGCGAGCCGTCTTTGCGGATGCTCCACCTTTCGTCTTCAACCCGGCCGTCGCGTGTCGCAATTTCCAGTTCCCGGGCCGGCTTCCCGTTCGCATTGTCTTCGGGAGAGTAGAAGCAGGAAAAATGCTGCCCCATGATCTCGGAGGCAGCATAACCCTTCAAGCGGGCGGCGCCTTCGTTCCAGCTGCTGACATGTCCTTGATGGTCGAGCGTGAAGATCGCGTAATCCTTCACTGCTTCAATAAAGAGGCGAAAGCGCTGCTCGTCCTGCCGCAGGACGACCTCGCGAGCATAGGCGTCGCGCGCGCTCCGCTCGGCTACTTCCCTCACTCGCAGCTCGTGATTCAGCAAACGGTTGTAGACACCCATTAGAAGGATGGCCAGGCCGAAGCTGACCATGACGGCGCACGCCGTGACGACAAATCGCTGATGAGCGATCTGGGTCCGCTGAATCAGCAAGCGACTCTCTTCCACACGAATGTCTTCTGCAACCGCAGCGCTCTTCGTTGCCAGGTCGACGTTTTGCGGTAGCAATTGCGCCAGGTCGACAGAGTGTCCAGCCTGCTTGGCCGATACCGCCTCGCCCCACACCCGCAGCCGGTCATGGAAAGCTGCTTCGTATTGCTCGCAATTCGCCCGCTGAACCGGATTGTCGCGCGTAAGGAATCTCAGCCGGTTGAACTCTTCGAGTGCCTTGGCCGTGGCTGCCTGGTAATTGCTCAGATCGCTGGGACTTCCCGACATCAGATACGTGGTTCGGAAGCGCGCGGCAGCATTGACGGCGGCCTCCACATCCCCGATCGTGGCCCGAACCTCATGGGTATGGCTTACCCACCGCTCGCCGGTCCGCGAACTCAGGAACGACAAGTAGGTGGCGATCGCGCACAGCGATAGGAACGCCAGTACAGAGAAGAACAGGGCTTTCATTTTCGCTTGCTGAGTCATCGGCAAGTACACGTCTGCAAGTCTGATATCAGCTTTTCACCCTCGGAACGGAGGGCAGGAGGAAAGTACGCAAAAAGCAAGTCGGTCTGCGCCTCGCCATCGTCGCGTTGAAATTCTATCCGCGAGTAATCGGATGCACAACATCATTGATGTTGAGTTGGCCCGAAGGAAGCGCCTTTTTAAAGCAGCTGACGGTCATTTTGGGGTGAACGAATGGCTGGAAACACTCATCATTCAATACTGCCGGCGAACGAATACAGACATGACTGTATAACTAGTTAGTTAACAACAGCACCACCCAGGCTATTTTTCAGCCAAGGCTTCCCGGGAAGCCAGCACCGTCGGCGAGCCAGGCTCATCGGTGGCAGGCGCACTGGTTGATTCGCGGACGATGAGTTCCGGCGTTACCAGGATTTCTCTGGGACGTACGTCGGCATTCGCGATGCGCTCGAGCAACGAGAGGGCCGCCGCCTCGCCCATTCGGCGAAGAGGCTGACGAACCGTGGTGAGGCGCGGATTCTGATACGCCGCGGTCTGCACATCGTCAAACCCGACTACGGAGATGTGCTGTGGGATGTTGTATCCCGCGTCACAAAACGCGCGGATGGCACCAATGGCCGACATATCGTTGAAGGCGAGCAGGGCGGTAAACCGCTCGCCGGTTTCCAGAAGTTTGGCCGCATGCAGAAATCCCTCTTCCGGAGTGGAGGGCTCGGGATGGCGACTCTTCCCCTGCAGCTGGACGGTGAGTTCCGGACGAATTTCAATTCCGAACTTTGCGGCGGCCTCGCAGACTCCCAACCAGCGCGACTCGGTATCGGCGCTCCCCGGCTGACCTTTAAAAAACGCAATCCGTTTGTGTCCCAGCTTAGCTAGATGCTCGAGCGCGAGCCAGCCACCTTTGTGATTGTCGAGAGTGATGGCGGTGACGCCCTTCAAGTGTCCATGCGGTGAAACCGCCACGGTAGGCACGGTGATTACGCGATGCAAGGGGGTATTCACCAAGATCAGGCCTTCGACGGCGCGATCCATCAACATGCGCGGGTACTCCTCGATCAGATCCTGACGGCCCCGATGACTCACGACGAAATAGAAGTAGCCGTCCTGAAGGAGGCGGTCCTCGATTCCGCTCATGACCAGCGCAGCGTAGCCCTCGCTGATCTCCGGCACCACCACGCCGATTGTGAACGTCCGCTTCTTGCTTAAATGCCGCGCATAAAAATTCGGACGGTAATCGAATTTTTCGGCAGCCCGCAAGACTCGGGCTTTTGTTTTGTCGGGTATTGATTTCGCAGAGGGGGATTTGTTGATGACCAGCGAGACCGTCGCCGGAGAGAGGTTCAGATATTCGGCGAGAAACTTGAGGGTCACCACCGACTCAGCGGACTTGTTGCCTGGCCTTGAGGAACGGGTCATAAATTCATGTTAATCACGCCGTTGGGCCGCTCAATCAGCGGCGGGCGAGCGCCGGGTCACAGTTCGACGTGTGGCCCATCACAGACTTTCGGAACAGAGCCCAGTCAAATGGATGCGCCTAGTAAAGCGCTTTACTAAAACAATTATTCTTGACAAGCCTTCGTTGTGGATGATACATGATTTTCGCATTTAGTAAAGCGCTTTACTTGCGTATCAGGAAGGCAAGCCGAAGGAAAGTGTGCCCCGGGGGAAGCATGAAATTCGCGGTGCAGGTGGCGTTCATCTCGCTGTTCCTGGCCGGACTGGCCTGCGGTGGCTCGCCTGAGCCCGTACCGGCAGCCGGCTGGACCCTCAGTTGGAGCGACGAGTTTAACAGCGCCAACGGCTCGGGGCCCGACTCCTCCAAATGGACACAGGAAACCGGCGGCAATGGCTGGGGGAACCACGAGCTGGAGTACTACACTTCCCGCCCCCAGAACTCTTCCATTCAAGACGGCAACCTGGTCATCACGGCGGCCAAGGAAACCTTCACGGGCAGCGACGGAGTGAGCCGCGATTACACTTCGGCCCGCCTGAAGAGCGCAAATCATTTTGCGCAGGCGTACGGGCGGTTTGAAGCTCGCGTCAAGATACCGACCGGCAAGGGAGTATGGCCGGCTTTCTGGATGCTGGGCGACAACATCGATAGCGCAGGCTGGCCGACCTGCGGCGAGATCGACATCATGGAGAACATCGGCTCCGAGCCCGACAAGAACCACGGCAGCATGCACGGCCCAGGCTATTCCGGCGGTTCGGCGCTCACGGCGATCTTCACTCTTCCCAGCGGAAATTTTGCGGACGACTTCCACGTGTTTGCCGCGGAATGGGAGCCCTCGGCGGTCCGCTTCTATGTGGACGACAAGTTGTATTCGACGCACACCCCCAAGGATGTTCCGCAGGGCGGCAAGTGGGTGTTTGATCATCCGTTTTTCATTCTGCTGAACGTGGCGGTGGGCGGCGATTTTCCGGGGAATCCCGACAGTTCCACGACCTTTCCCCAGCTGATGAAAGTCGACTATGTGCGCGCGTACACGCGCAAGTGAAAGCGTGGTCACGGACGGTCAAGCGGTCAGTAAGAGTTGGCGGGCACGAAGGATCCAGATGAGTTTTGGTTCAGTTGCAACGGAGAGTCCGCGCGCAATGAAATGCCCTGAGATGGTCTTCGAGGGGCTTCGGCCGATGCTTCCCTCTTCGCACTTCGCGAGTAAAGGAGTTCGTATGCGTACTCGAGTCATCGTCATCAGTTTGCTGTTCCTGCTAGTCGGATCTGCATTTGCGCAATCCGACCGCGCGTCCGTCACCGGAACCGTTCGCGACACCAGCGGCGCCATCGTGCAAGGCGTACAGGTTACTGCCATCAACGTCGGAACGGGTCAGCGCACCACGGCCACCACCAATGAACTCGGCTTCTACACCATCACGAATCTTGTGATCGGCCAGTACACGCTGAGCTTCCGACACGAGGGATTCCGGCAATTTGAGCAGAAAGGCATCACGCTCAACGTCCACCAGACGGCAGAGATTGACGTCACGCTGCCGGTGGGCGCGACTGCGGAGACGGTGGAGGTCACGGCGAACGCCGGTCTGCTTGAAACGCAGAGCGCATCCGTGAGCACGAACCTTACGAACGAGGTTGTTAGCACGCTGCCCTTGAACGTTTATGGCGGCCGCTCGCTGTCTACGTTCATGTTCAACTACGTTCCAGGCGTGGAGGGCGGCGACTACGACTCCCACATCGGCGGAAGCTTGAGCAAGACAAAAGAAGTGATGATCGACGGTACTTCCGCCGTCTCCCAGATCGGCGGATACATCAGCGAGTCCAGCCCTCCCTTTGAAGCGGTGCAGGAATTCCAGGTGTCGACGACCAGTCTGCGTGCAGATGAAGGCCACAGCGGGGGCGGCGTGTTCCGCTATGACCTGAAGTCCGGCACCAACAACTGGCACGGCAGCGCGTTCAGCTTCCTGCATAACGAAGTGTTCGACGCGAACTCATGGCGCAACAACTATCACCGCGTCGTGGACGTGGCGGGCGAATCCGATCCGACCCGGAAGGCATTCTTGAGCAAGCTGTACAGCCGGCCTGACGATCGACTGTATGACTGGGGCGGAAGCTTCGGCGGCGCGATCATCAAGAACAAGCTGTTCTTCTTCACGTCGGCCGAGCGTTACACGTTCGAAAACTACGGGCTCGGAGCCATGAATCAAACGGTTCCGACCACCGACTTCCTGAATGGCGACTTCAGCGCGCTGCTGGATACGCGTGTGGTTCTGGGCACGGACGGCGCCGGGAACACCGTGTACAAGGGAGCGATCATCGATCCCGTCTCGGGGAACGCATTCGTCGGCAATCTCATTCCCAGCGATCGCATCAGCACCGTGTCGAAGAAGATCGTCGACATCTACAAGCAGTCCTACCAGCCGCTGGCTACCGGATTGATCAACAACAACTCCATGCCGGTGAACCAACCGGCGCCGTTGTACAAGATCACGAGTTTCAGCACAAAGCTCGACTACAACCTTTCGAGCGTTCATCACCTCAACGGGTCGTTCATCTGGTCCGCGATCCCGCGCGTTCTCGCAGACCAGGGAGGTATCTGGTCCCCGGGATCGCAAGACGGTGGACCGCTCGCGAATGCGTACAACCATCGCACGACGGCACCGTCGGTTCGCTTCAGTGATTCGTATACGTTCTCTGGCAATCTGCTGAACGTTTTCAACTTCACACTCAACCGCTTCCGCAATCCGAGTTCGGCGGTATCGCAGAAGGGCAACTGGTCTTCGACGCTCGGCCTCGGCAGTTTCGGGGCCGGAAACTTTCCGATCATCCGTTTCCAGGGAATCAACTCCGATCAGCACCGGTGCAGCCCGAACGCCGCAGATCCGAACCAGTGCGGGACTACCGTGGATGAGAGCCCGCTGGGCAGCCAGTTCAACGACTTTTATGCCGGCAACACTTTCATCTTCGGAGACAACGTTTCGTGGGTGAAAGGACGGCATACGTGGAAGTTTGGCGCGGAAGTCCGCGCTATGCAGTTCAACAGCCACGGAGACTGGGGAGTTCCGCTCATCGCTTTCGATCCAGCACAGACTGCGGGCACCTATGGTGGAAGCGCGGGATTCGGCTTCGCGAGTTTCCTCTTGGGTCAGGCCAATCAGGCGTCGGTGAGCGAACCGAACAATACGTATGGCCGCCGCAAGACGCTCTCGCTGTACGTGCAAGACGACATCAAGGTCACCCGCAAGCTCACCATGAATCTCGATCTGCGTTGGGACTTCAACGGCCGCTATCACGAAAAGTACGGGCGTTGGTCGAACTTCAACCAGACCCTCATGAATCCGGTGACCGGCCAGCCCGGAGCGCTTGAATTTGCGAAGGACGGCAGCGATTCGTTTGAGCGCCAGCAGAGCTTCCACAACTTCGCACCGCACATCGGCGCTGCTTATGAACTCACACCCAAGACGGTGCTGCGCGGATCGTACGGCATCCGCTACGTGCCGCTGAACCTGAACACGTGGGGTGGCATTCCTTACGGCTTCAATCCTGGCTTCCCGTTGAACAACCAGGTGCTGACGCCGTTCAACTGGGACGGCGGTTATCAGGGCACCGCAGTCGACATTGGCAAGGATCCCAACTTCACGAAATGGGGAATGGTGAGCATCGATCCACGCTCGCTGGAGCTCGGCAACGTGCAGGAATGGACCGCCGGTGTGGAGCGCGAGCTGACGCGAGATTTCCGTCTCGACGTGAACGTGATCCAGAACCATGGATACCATCTGCAGAGCGGTTACCTCGGAGCCAATCAGGCTAGCTTGAAGGACTACACCGCAATGCTTCAATCCGGACAGGAATGGGCGTGGGTAACGAAGCCTGGCTTCAACAACTGGTCGGGCTTTGGATGGATGGCGGTGCAACCGTTCCCGACGGTCGCCTCGACATGGGGCCCGCTGTTCACAGTTGGAACGCCTCTTGGTAATTCCGACTATCAAGCACTCCAGATTGGAGTCACCAAGCGCACTTCGCACGGACTGTCACTACAGGCGAGCTACAACCTGTCTTCGGCACACGGCGACACGGACACCGCCTTTCAAGAACTGTGGTGGACTGGTCCGCTGCAGGATGTTTACAACCTCGAACACGAGCGGCACGCGATTGCATCCTTTGATCAAACGCACATCGTGAAAGGCTACATCGTGTACGAGTTGCCGTTTGGCAAGGGCAAGTCAGTGCTGTCGAGTGCTGGAGGCGGTCTGAATGCTCTCGTCGGTGGATGGACCGTCAACAGCGGCTTCCACTACAACAGCGGCAATCCGCTGCGGATCACATCTACAAACTGGTATCCGGGAATGAATAACGTTTACCCGGTTCTGGCGGCGAACTGCAATCTGCACAGCGGAAGTTTCAACGGGCAGATTGGCAGCACCTACTTCAATCCGGCGTGCTTTTCGAACCCCACGAATGGCGAGTTCGGAAACAGTCCGGTATACAACGCGAATCTCCGCGGCTTCGGTCTGGCCACCGAGGATATCGGCGTCAACAAATACTTCACGTTCGGATCAGACGGACATTACAAATTGAACGTCCGGTTCGATATGTTTAACGCATTCAACCGCCACAGCTACGCTGGCCCCCTCACTGGGGTCGATGGCAATCTCGGAAAAATCACCGATGGCGGCGGCACTCCGGGAGGCCGTGTAGGCCAGTTGGGCGCGCGCTTCACGTTCTAAGGAGCGCCGTTTGAAAAAGAAGAACGGGAGAGGATGAGAGTCCTCTCCCGTTTCATTTACGTTGAAAGTAAGTGCCGTTGAGGAATTCAGGCCACTTCGTCCGTTGCCGGCGCGATCGGAGTGCACGGAATCATCGCCCTGACCACCGTTCCCTCGCTGCTGGAATCGATTTGCAGTTCACCTCCGAACTGCACGATTCGTTCGCGGATGCCGCGCAGGCCCACGCCTAAGTGTCCCTTGGTCTTCAGTTCTCCCTGCAAATCGGAGGGGATCCCTTTGCCCTGATCGCGCACTTCGACGTAGGCACGATCGCCATTGATCTCGAGTCGAATGCTGGCAGTCTGGCTCTCGGAATGACGATGTACGTTGCCCAGGCATTCTTGGACGATTCGGAAAATCGCGGTTTCCAGTTCGCTTGGCAACCGCTCAAGCGAGTCTTCGCAATCCAGATGGACTCGAATACCGCTGCGCTTGCTGAACTCATCGACATACCACTGCAGGGCGGAGGGCAAGCCGGCTTCATCGAGCAAGGGAGGATGCAGCAAGTGCGAGATGGTACGGATGCTCTGCATGACCTCGCGCACCATGGAGCCGTTGTCGGTCAATGCTTGCGCGGATCCCGGACTTAATTTGTCCGATTCCCTTCCGATCATGTCAAGGTTCATCGTGATCGCGGCCAGCAATTGGCCGACACTGTCGTGCAGTTCGCGGGCCAAGCGGCGGCGCTCTTCGTCACGCATCTTCAGGAGACGAGCGGAAAGTTCGCGCAATCCCTCGTTGGCAACCTTCAACTCCGCGGTTCGCTCCGTAATTTTGTCTTCGAGGCTGGCATTCAGAGAAGCGAGTTCTTTTCTTGCCGCTTCCGCTTCCGCCGCCTGCTGACGAGCACGGGTTTCCGCATTTTTTAGACGAAGAAGAGCGCCGATAGTGGCCACGAGTTCGGCGCGATCAATCGGTTCGGCCAAGTAGGCGTCGGCTCCGCCGTCCAGTCCCTTGACGCGGTACTCGGGATCAACAAAGGTGGAAGATACGTGAAGGATCGGAATGCTGGACGTCTCGGGATCGCTCTTCAGCTGCCGGCACACCTGGAAGCCCGTCATGTCGGGCAGATTGACGTCGAGCGTGATCAGGTCCGGGGCAGTGGCCGCCAGTTCAAGAGCCTCTTTGCCAGATCTGGCCTCGACGACGTCGTAACCAGCGTCCCGGAGCGAGCGCACTAGGGAGTAACGCATCGCATCGTTGTCGTCGACCGTCAGGATTCTGCTGCCGCTTCCGTACGCAGACCCGGCTACAAAACCATCCCACCTCACTCGGCCCTTCTGGGGAGTGGAATCAGACATGATGAACCTCTTTCCCGGACTTCATTGTAAGGGGGAATCCTGCAATTCTGAAGGCCTCGGCGAGATTCGCATGCGAAGCCTCCTGCGATTTGCTTTCCTTGGAAACAATCGCAGTGGCCGCACTCAAGAGATCGCGATCGCGCGAGTCCAGGATTTTGGACGTACGAATAATGACCGGGATGCCAGCCGTACGGTCATCCGCTTTCAGCCGTTCGAGCACTTCGAATCCCGATAAGTCCGGCATCATGAGGTCCAGCACGATCACGTCGGGCGATTCCTCGGCGGCTCGACGCAAACCTTCCTGCCCGGATTCCGCTTCGGTCACCACGAAATCCTGGTCCCCAATGGCCGTTTTGACGATGTAGCGTGACACTTCATCGTCGTCCACGATGAGCAAACGCCTAGCCGGCGCATTCGAGATTCGTTCCAGTTCCCGAATCAGCCACGCACGCTCGATTGGTTTGGGATGAAAACCATCTGCTCCGAGCGCCAGAGCCTTGTCGCGATTATCCACGACTGTCACCACGAATAGCGGAATGGTGCGAGTGTCGGGATTCTGTTTGATGTCCTGTAACAATTCCCATGAGTGTTCGCCCTGCAATAAAACATCCAGGATAACGGCGGTTGGCCGAAACTCCCGTAGTGCGTTGCGGGCCTCCTTCAGGCTGGTTGCGGGAACGACTTGAAAACGAGTTCCCTTCAGGTACTTCTCGTAGACGAAGAGCGCTTCCTTGTTGTCTTCGACTATGAGAACCGGCAACTTATGGGAATCAAGTTCGCGGCGGGCATCTGGAACGTAGATGACTTCCGTCTGCCCAGTGAAGTTGATGGGAATGGCAGCGAAAAAGGTTGCGCCATTTCCGACATCGCTCTTCACGTAGACGTCGCCACCCAGCAATTGAGCAAATTTCTTTGATAAAGGCAAGCCCAGGCCAGTCCCTTTAACTGTTTTTTGCAGCCGTCCCTCAACCTGCGCCCACTCCTCAAAGATGCGCTCCTGGTCGGAAGGGGCGATGCCGATGCCTGTATCTGCGACAGAAAAGACGACCGTCTCATCGTGCCCGAGCATTGCACGTACCCGAACTTCGCCGCGCTCGGTGAATTTCAACGCATTGCTGATGAAATTGCGCAGAATCTGGGAAATTTTTGCTTCGTCACTAAAGATGTCGGGAATATCGGTTGGTTCCTCGAAGATAAGGTTCACCGATGAATTCTGGCTCAGCAATGGACGCAGCATGCCGCGAAGGGCAGCGAATAGGCCTGCGACGTGGAAGCGGGTTGGACGGAGCGTGACCTTTCCGGCCTCGACCTTTGCCAGATCCAGAAGATCATTTACGATCTCCGTCAAATCCTGAGCCGAGCTGCGAATGTACCTGACCTGCTTTTCCTGCTCGGTGGTGAGGTCGCCATCCAGTCGGTCGAGGAGGATTTGGCTGAGCGCCGTGATCGAGTTCAGCGGTGTACGGAACTCGTGACTCATGTTCGAGAGGAAATGGCTCTTGAGTTCTGAGGCGCGCTGCAGGAAATCAGCTTTATCGTTGAGTTCCGCGTACAGTGCAACCACGCCGCGATTGGTTTCGTCGAGTTCGCGATTCAGCTGAGCGAGTTCTTCCTGGCGATCGCGGAGTTCCTGCAACGTACTCAGCAATTCCCGGTTCTGCTGTTTTAATTCTTCGTAGGGATCCTGGGGAGTGCGCTCGATGCTGTCGAGTACACGGTTGAGTTCAGTCTTGTCGAGGCGCGGCATCCGGCGCGGCAGTTTTTTCCCTAGCGTGACGGCAGTGCCTTGGCCAACCGCAGTTTCGACTTTGAATTGATCCATGAGGCGCTGGGCGCCGATTATGCCCAGTCCCATGCCGGTCTGGGAGACGTATTTGCCGCCAAGAATCTCGTCCAGGTTCGAGATGCCGCGGCCTTTGTCACGCAGCATGATCAACAGCATGGGCTCGGGATCGCCGGTGATCTGGAAGTCGATTCTTCCGCCTCCGCCGTATTGATACGTATTACGCGCGATTTCAGAGACGGCCGTGGCGATGCGCGTCTGGTCCTGCGAATCGAACTTCAAAGCGGCGGCGATATTCCGCGCTTTCTGGCGAGCCAGAACCACGTCGTTTTCGAGACGTATATCGATGGAGACAAGATTCAGCGTCATGAACTTCTCGTGCTTGTGTGTTGAGCCTTCGCAACCAGGACCGTGACATCATCCCGTCCGCGGCAAAAATCCCGATGAAGAATGGCGGCGATGACCGAGGGATGCTTGCCCCAGATCCCAGGGTAGTCGTCCAAAGTCCAGTGGGTTCCCATGCCGTCGGAGTGCATAACAAGGATGCTGTCGGAATTCCAGGGATACGTGAACTCCTGCACGCGCGACATCTGGTGGCCGACGATTCCATTGTGGGATGGGATGCTGCGGCTCGATCCCATGGCAACTATCGAAGCCGATATGTTTCCGACTCCCGCGAAGGAAAGCAGCTTCTTCTCGAACTGAATCTTTGCAATGGCCAGAGCGGCGCCTCTGGTCTTGCGGAGAGCGGCGTGGGTATCCTGAACAATCTCGCTCAGCGAGTCATGCTTGGCAGACGACAAAATCTTTTCAGCCTCTCGGGCCGCATCTGCCGCCAGTTCACCATGTCCCAAGCCGTCGACGACCATCAAGAGCGCCGTGTCGAGGGAACCGCGGACGCCCCATCCATCGCCGCAAGCGATTTCGTTACGGATGGGTTCCGATACCACACCAACTTCCAGTGGAGCCGACGAGGGCTCTTTGGATTTCTCCTGCCAGAATTCTGCACTGACTACTGTGCCTGAACCGGGTATGGAATAAAGGTCAAAGGAATCGGAGAGCCTCTGGATGGCTCCCAGCCCCACACCCATCGAGTTCGTGGTGGACTGGCCGTCAGAAAGCGCGCGGCTCACATCCTCGATGCCCGGTCCTTTGTCGACGCTCATGAGGCGAACACCAAGACACTTTCCTCGCGCGATGCGTTGCACCAGAATGTGGCCTTTCCCGGCGTGCTTCACCAGGTTGGTGGCCATTTCGGTGGTGGCCAGCGCGACGGCGCCGCGGCTGGTCTCGCCAAGTTGGAGTTCTTCGGCGAGCGCCATAGCTTTACGGCGCGCCTCACCGGCCTGGCTCGGCTCTGATACTTCGATCAGCATAATGTGTCTATTTCCAGCGGGTAATTGAAACGCGCGTTCCCTCTCCTGGACGAGAAGAGATTTCGAAGTCGCTCACGAGTCGCTTCGCGCCGCCTAATCCCAATCCCAGACCGCCGCCGGTAGTGAAGCCATCTCTGAGCGCCAATTCGATATTGGCAATGCCCGGGCCCTTGTCCTCGAAAATGAGGCGTAACCCGTTTCGGGGACCGTTGAGCAGGTCAAGCTGCATGGTTCCCCCACCCCCATAAATAATGGTGTTGCGGGCCAGCTCGCTAGCCGCCGTGACGACCTTGGTCTGGTCCACGAGGCTGAAACCGAGTTTCGCGGATGCGTCACGCACGCGGCGCCTGACGGCGACCACATCCGGCTCGGATTGCACCGGCACGGTCTCAGTCGAGATGACTGCCATAAAGGGCCTTGGAGCCGTTCAGCGACGATCTAAGAAGTTCCATCCCGGCGTCTACATTCAGAGCGGTACGAACACCCGACAAAGAGAGACCCAACTCGACGAGGGTAATGGCGACGGCGGGTTGCATTCCAACCACTACGGTCTCCGCATCAAGCACACGCGACATGCCGGCGATATTGGCCAACATGCGACCGATGAAGGAATCAACGATCTCCAGACTCGAGATGTCGATCAGGACGCCTCGGGCCTCGGAAGCAGCAATCATCTGCGTGAGGTCATCTTGCAGGGCCATGGCCAGGCGATCGTGCATGTCCACCTGAATGGTGACCAGCAGGAACTCGCCCATCTTAAGGATAGGAATCTTTTCCAAGCAGCTCTCCTAGCGCCCCTGAGGTGTTTCCCGGACAAAGGTCACGCCCAGGCGCTGCAAGGCAACCGCGAAGGCGGCAGACAACGTAGCCTTGGTCGTCACGTCAAGCAGGTTGATTCCGAGGTGAACGATGGTCTGAGCGATTTGCGGACGAACTCCGCTGATGATGCAATCCGCACCCATCAGGCGGGCAGCGGTCACGGTCTTCAGCAGGTGCTGGGCGACTACCGTATCGACCGTCGGCACACCCGTAATATCAATGATCGCGACCCTGGAATTGGTTTGAACGATCGCCTGCAACAACGATTCCATGACAATCTGGGTGCGCGCGCTATCAAGCGTACCGATAATCGGCAAGGCGAGTACGCCGTCCCACAGCTTTACCACCGGCGTTGACAGCTCGAGAAGCTCTTCCTGCTGGCGGCGAATCACTTCTTCGCGGACCTTCTGATATGTCTCGGCCGTGTACAAGCCCATGGCGTCGAGGAGTTCGGTGGTGGACCACATTTCCGAGGCCATGCCCTCAGCGTCGTTCTTGTACTTTTGCCTGATTTGCGTGAACAAAGGTTTCTTGGCCGAAAAAACAAAAGAGGCAGTTTCGGAGGGAGCAAAACCCAGCTTGGCCCGGTTGCGGGAAATATCTCCCAGCATCTGGCGAACCTTATCCCAAGCGGGACTCTGGAAGTCAGGACCAACTGTTTCGAGTGCTTCTCTCACAAGTTGCAGGAAGGTCGCGCACTCTGAGCGCAGATCGGAGTCCTTGATAAGGTCGCTGCGCCGCACAGAGTCTTTCATCTCGCGCATCCATTCCGCGAGGATGACGTCTTCTTTGGCGGCCATGATGTCGGCCAAGCCCATTGATTTTTTTGTGGTCATCGAAATCGTGTTCATGCTGTCCTTTTTTATGCGAGACGCGATCAAATCGTCGGAATTCTTAACGAGGCGGGGGAGGGCTGCACTTGGGGTGGCCAAGAGACATAAATCCCGCTCTGCCAATTATTCGCCGGGACAGAGTCGTCTAGTCACGGGAAAACTTACAGTGGCAGCATAGAAACTTGGAATAAACAACTCTGCGGGTTTATGTCTACAGGCGCCAAAGTAGAGGGTCAATACAGGCTTTCCTGTATCGGTGACACAAAGCCGTTCGCAGCTTACAGGAACTTGCGAGTAGCGTTGCAGACGGCAACGGATGTCGTCCCGTAAACCAGATGCGAGGCTAATCCGTACAAGTGGCCTGCGACTGGAACTTTCGAAGGCGGTTGCGACAGGCCTAAAGTGGGTACCGCAACTTCGTCTGCACCCGCGAACAGCGCCGCGCCGAAACCCAGTCCAGAAAGTAATGGGTTTTTTCGAATACGGCGGGATCCAAGTTCCACAGCCACGCCGTACGCAGCACCCATCAGGGTCCCAAAAGCGTAGTGGACAAGGGTGCCGCCAATCTTCTTTTGACCCGGGGACAGATTCTTGCCGCTAGCTCTGGCCACCGCATCGGCGACTTTGTTAGTCGCGTTATCATCCTCTTTGTTGCTCGACTGTTCCTTCTTGCTTTTTGCCTCTTTGTCAGTGCCGGCTTGGCGAACCGAGTAGACCTTCGAGGTGCTGCCCGATGCACCTTCAGTCCCGGTCTGTATTCCCCAGGTTTCCTCAGCCTGCGCGCTGGAGCTCATCACCTCCGGCTGTGTATCTTCTTTCTCGTTTACGCTCGGGGACGTCTTCTGCCAGGCATTTTGAAACTGCGTCATGACGATCGTCCCCACCAAGCCGCCGATAGCGCCTGCCGCCAGCCCTTTTGCGACACTCTTTCTCCCAAACATGAGTCCTCCGGTGTCATCTGTATGACTGCCAATCTTTCGAAATGAATCTAAGCCTGAGATGCCATTCCGCCTGTGCGGGGATGCTGCAAATCGGCCTTGCTTGAGACGGGACGCATTCCGACAAATATGGCACTGAAAAAACCCATTCCTAACGAACCCGATCCGACAAGTATTCAGGAACTGATTCCGCCCAGGGCGACTCTGCGCGACTTGCAAGAGGTCGCGAAGCAATGTCGCGCTTGCGACCTTTGGAAAAATGCAACGCAGACGGTGTTCGGCGAGGGCTCGCGCCCGGCGGAGATCATGTTGATTGGCGAGCAACCAGGCGACCAGGAAGATCGGTCCGGGCATCCGTTTGTGGGGCCCGCCGGCAGACTTCTCGATCAGGCGTTGGCGGAGGCAGGCATTGATCGCTCCGAAGTCTATGTAACCAACGTAGTGAAGCATTTTCGCTGGACGCCCGCCGAGCGCGGCAAGCGCCGCATTCACAAGAAGCCGCGCGCATCGGAGGTCGAGGCATGCCGTCCCTGGCTCGACTTGGAACTGGAGATCATTAAGCCGAAGATCGTCCTCTGCCTGGGAGCCAGCGCTGCGCAAGCATTACTTGGGAAGCAGTTTCGCGTGAGCCGGGAGCGCGGGAAAGCGATTAAGTCCGCGTTGGCCGCATTGATCGTCGCGACTGTGCATCCTTCATCGATCCTTCGCGCTCGTGACGATGCCTCGCGCCACGAACAACTCAAGCAGTTTGTGGACGACTTGAAAGCGGCAAAGCGTCTGCTTAAATTAACACCCGTGCGTACGTAGCGGACCAGACCGCTCTACCACTGTTTTCTCAGAGACGTTTGGAAAGAGAATCCGCCGTTTTGATCGCGCACCGCGTCGAATGAGGTTCTTCCATTCATGCGGTATTCCATCTTGACGATCTGTTTTTGCGTACCAGTGACGTCGGTCGAAAATGTCACGAAGAATTTGCTCGTCACGCGCTGCTGAATCGCTACCCTCGCTCCGGCGCTCTGCTGGCTGTTGCCCAGTACCGGGTCAATGGAAAGTTGCGAAATTCCGGCCAGCTTCTCGATGCGGTTTGTAACTTGATTGCTGACGCCCGACGCGACCAACGATTCTGCACCCAAGCTGCCGGAGGGCGTGGGATTGTTGGCGGAGGCCTCTGACGTTTTCCCGAAAGCAATCAGATTGATGATGTCCGCCGGCGGCAGAGTCGGGTCCGATGCATAGTTGGTGTGCAGGTGATCGGCAGGCCCCCAGAACCGCATTTGAATGTCATATTGATCGATGGTGGTGTTCACTGCCATGTCGAGCACCGGCTCGGTACGCGAAGGATTTCGAAAATCGATCGTGCCTCCCTGGAGAATGTAGCGGTTCCCCGAAAAGATGAGGTCCCCGTTGCTGAGGTTCATCCGTCCCAAGAGTACCGGTTGGGCTGCAGTACCGCGAACCTGCAGGTTGGCGTTGCCGGCTACGCTTAAAGTGCGACTGGACAAATTAAGACCTCCAGGCGTGGTGATGGCGATCTGAAGTCGCAGATCCTGGGTAAATCCTCCGGCCGGTGGCGGAGTGGCCTCGCCTCCGAATTGATTCATGAGGTCCATCAAGTCGAAGTTCTCTGTAAACGACAAGTCCTGGATGCCCACCTGTCCCTGCAGAACGGCATTCGAAAAATCTCCACTAAGAGCCAGGCTCGAGTTGAGGGTGGTACGAACCGATTGCGCATATAGCACGCGCACTCCTTCCCCCTTCAGGCCAAGATCGAAGCGCAAGTTCGGTCGATAGGTCACTCCGCCGCTGGCAGACACGTCGCCGCCGCCTACCTTCCCGTGAAATTGCGTTACGTTCAGTCGGTCTCTGGTAAGCGTCAACACGCCATTGCCTTGCTGCAGCCCCAAGGGCGTATCGATGGTGGCGAAGCTTGCGTTGATGATCTTCACCTGCCCCTGGACGTTGGGGTCGGCGCGACTACCGAACGAGTCGATGTCGAATTGCACTTGTCCGCCGCTAGTAATGTCGGGGCTGATCATCTGCGCCAGTCGCAGGTCAACGCCCCCGCGCAGATAAAGAGAAATCGGGGCGTCCTTCGCAGTGGGGATGCGGGCCTGGAAGTTAATCTCGGTGTCCGTCCCTCGGATTGTCGCCCTCTGCACCTCGATGACACCGTTGGCGAAGTCGGCACGAATGGGCGAGGCGGCCGCGATTTGAATGGTCTTCCTATAGTTCAAAGAAAACTGAGGCAGGACCAGGTGGGCCTCCAGTCGACTACGATCTTTCAACGGTCCTCGCAGGGTTGCGTGGAGTTCGGTCTGACCTGCGATGTTCTCGGCCTGCGAAGGCAGGTACGCAGCAAGCAATGGCGCAAATGGAATGGCTTGGGTGTCCATCGTCACATTCGCATCGTATTGCCCACCGAGCACGATCTCGCCGCGAGCCCGCACGTAGGATTGGATGACTTCTGAGTCCAGCGTGAAGTTGGCTTTGTGGTTGGCGGCCGCGCCTTGAAACTTCAGCCCCTTGATGATTTGATCGCGGATGTTCAACTGCGGAATTTCCAGTTGTGCCTGCATCTGAGGATCGCTCAACGTGCCTTGCCCGTTCGCAGTTGCGTTCAGAACGCCAGCCACCTGCAGGTTCCGCGACTTCAAAGTCTCAAGTTGGTCCAGCTTGATCCCAACCGCACGTAAGGTTACCTTGTAGGCCTGTGGCTTCGGTTGATATTCCACCGTGGCCGTAGCTGAGCCAGCGCTGGGCAATTCGACCTGGAGATTGCCTGTGACTTGCGAGCCGTTGCCTTCGAACTTCAGATCGGCCGAGCGTAGCGGTTCCCCCGCGATTTTCGATGTTCCTAGATGGACGGTACCGTGGCCCAAGGGAGCCGATGGCGTCCCGCGGGCGGTTACATCCACCGTAAGGTCGCCTGTAACCGGCGTTGTGACTCCCGCCGCCTTCGCCAACTCAGCGGCACTGACTTTTGAAGCATTCAATGACGCTCGGAAGTTGCTGGAATTCTCAAATGACCATTTACTTAAGCTGGTCGCGAAATCAAAATGAATCTGTCCCTGGTTTGCCGGCTCCAGCGTGCCTTGTTCAATCCTCAACTCAGAAGGACTTCCGGCGAGATTTGCTCGCAGGGATTTCCACGAACTTCCTCTGACCTTCAGATCGGTGCCGGCGAGTTCGCCGGTGATGCGTGGATTGCTGGTCGAACCCTGGATCTTCGCGTTGAGCGTGGCTCGACCGTAAAGGCCCAGGGGCGCGGCTTCTGCCGGGCGGAAGGCCATCGCCAATTCCTCAACGCTGTGCAACTGGTCTGAGCGCAATTCAAGTTGCAGAGCCGAATTCTTGCTGACGGTCCCGTTCATGGTCAGAGCGGTCTGCGGCGCACGCAGAACGGAATTCTCGACAGACAACTCTTGTGTTCGGCCGCGATAAGTCCCATGCAGCACACCATTGATGGGTGTTCCCGCTCCGCCGTGTGGCGATTTCACAGCTGACTGGATGGCAGCGTCGGCACGCGCCAACAGGTCTTCCATCGACTTTCCCCAGTTCGCCGTGGCAGTCGCATTGACTGATCCCTCGATCCCAGCGCTGGACGCAGAGTTGGGAGCTAGCGTCTTCTGCAATTGCGCGAGCGAGATCTGGCGTAAGGAAGCATTGAGCTGCGATTGCGTGGCGCCGGTGAGATCGCGCATCGAGACACGGCCATCGAGGCGGCCACCAAGCAAGTCCGCGCGAAGTCCCGCCACGGTTGCATTTCCATGCGCCAACGAGTAGTCGGCGCCAAAACTGTGGGCAGCGATGCGCATGTTGCCGTTGCTGAACGTCAACGCATTGCTGCTCGCGTTGCCTTTCAGTTCTGCGACTGCGAGCATGGGGCGATTCGGCTGGCTTGCATATGAAAACTTGCCGTTCAGCAGAATCGTACCTTCTGGGAGGTTTGCATTGCGCAGAGATCGGCGCACCTCTCCGCAGTCCACCGCGCCGTTGTACTCGCCTTCCACCTTGGGATTGGCGTAGTTCGTTACCTTCACCGACAGCAAGAGACGCGATTTGCCTGCGCTCAACTGCGTGTTCTGCAGAAAGAACTCCTGTGGAGTCGCCGAGAAGTTCGCGTCGAGACTGTGGGCGAGTGGAGCGGCATCGCCCAGTTGCACGTGGCCTTCTCGATACGAGAGGTTGCCATAGTAACGCTTGCCCATCACGTCGAAATGCGACTGGAAAAGTAGTTGCTGCACGTCTGCCGTTAAATCGCTCTTGCGGTCGTTGTAATAGAGTTGGCCGTGCTCGATCAGGAGGTGACGAATTCCCAAATCAAAGATGTTGGACGAACTGCTCGTACTAGATGACGTCTCACTCGCCGGAAGGTTCGTGGCGCCCTGGCGATCGACCAGCACCCGCACTACCGGATGCTCGATGCGAATGTTGTTCACGTACCAGGAGCGGCGCAAAAGAGACGCGACCGTCACCTCGAGATGCAACTGGTCGGCTTGTGCGAGTGGTGGGTCTCGATGAGGGGAGGAACCCTCCACCGTGACTTGATACACATCCACACTGGGGTTCAAGCCCGACAGGTGAAATGAGAAATCGCGGAAGTGCACAGGGGTATTCAAGGCTGCCGTTGCTTTGGCTTGGACGGTCTGAATGAGGTAGGCATGCACGCGCCGACTGCGAATCAAGAAAGCGGCCGTCACGGCCAGGAATAGGATCAGCAGTAACAAAACTGCGAGCGTCCATCCCCCCACCGTCAACCATCGAGGTCGACGGCTCGGTCGGACGGGCACAGCGGTGGGTCGTCGTGGAGGTCGACTCGAAAACGGCGGTTGTGGTAATGCGTTCAAAATGCCTGCCCCAGGGTGATGAAGATCTGCGTTGCCTTGATGCCAGACAGCGGATTCAGGTTATGTCCGATGTCAATTCGCACCGGGCCCACGGGAGTTGCATAGCGCAGGCCGATGCCAATCGTGTTGGTGTATGACGATCCAAAATCCCGAAAACCAATGTGTTGGAATACGTTGCCTCCGTCGTAGAAGGCGGCAATCCCCAATCCCTTCTTAATTGGCACGGGAATTCGAAACTCGGAGTTGATGATGAAGAGTTCCCGGCCACCGGTGGGAACGCGGATCAGTGCGCAGGTCGAAGGATCGGATGGATTTTCGCAAGCCGGGATCTCCTGCTGCGGCCCGGCACCATTCAAGGGAAATCCTCGCAGGCTGCTGCCGCCTCCGGAAAAGAACAACTCACTCACGGGAACGTGGCTGCCTGCGAACGGCTGCTCGATGCCGATGCGCAGGCTGTTTGCCCAAATGATCTTCTTGCCGATGTCTTTGTAGTAGGCGGCCTGCCCGCGCAGACGTGCAAAGCTGACACTTGAACCGAGCGCCGTCGGATTCACATCAAGTTCGGCGGTCTCATAAATTCCTTTGGTCGCGTCCAGCGGGTTGTCGCGCGTGTCCCGTGAATAGGTGACGGTCGGCCCCGACAGACGCACGCTTCGATCTTCGGGCGGCACCAGTGCGGGGATCAGCAGATTGGCCAGACGAGTCTGTCGAACGCGATAGGTCAACGTCAGTTGCTGCGTCGCGTCCGTATTCAGTGGCCTCTGCAACTGGAATGAGAAGTCCCCCAGCCGCGAAGTGAAAACAGGATTCTCGCTGTTGCGTTCGCCCGAAAGCGTGAAGGTGGAACTCCAGTTGGTGCCCACGAAATATGGACTAGCGAAAGAGGCCGCGGCGCGTTGTACGAGCCGCGCGCCAAGTGCCGAAAACGCGATGGTCTCGCCTAGTCCCCGGAAGTTGCGGCGCGTGTACTGCACGGTTCCTCGCGGCCCCCAGAATGTTTTCTCGCTGGTCTTGAAGCTGGAGGGCAGAAATACCGGAGGCAATCCCGGCACAGCGACCGTCCCGCTGGGAATGTTTCCGCCGCGGTTGATGACTTCGAATCCGAAACCGTACTTCAGTTCGTTGAGTCGTGCTTCATGGACCTTTACGAGGACATCTTCATCCGTCTGGGTCGTAATCTGCCGGCGCGGATCGATCTGCGCCCAATCGAAAACGCCTAGAGCATAGAGTCGCCCTTCTGCACGAAAGAGATCATCCTCACGTAAGGGCTGCTCCAGCGGCAGCCGGACAGTCTTGTCAATCAACGATTGTCGAGTCACGCGGCGTCCGAGCGTGACAACGGAGTCCGCCATCACCTTCGGCCCCTCGGTGATGGTGTAGGTGACATTCAGCCGGTGGGAACCCTTGCTGGCGGCTCGCGCCGTGGCGCGGAAGCTGGCGTTCAGATATCCCATACGCAAATACTGGGCGACGATCTGGTTGCGATCTTCGTCCACTTTTTTCGTGGAATAAGGTTGCCCTTCAACCACTTTCAGTCCCTGAGGAGCAAGCGCCGACTCGGGGACCATGTTGTTTCCGACCAGTTGCAGGGACTCAACCAGATCGCGAGGACCTTCGTTCACACGGAACTTAACGCTGACGTTGCCGCTCGTATCGGAGACTTCCGGCGTCACTTGGGCGCTGCTGAAACCTTCGGACTCGTATACCCGTTTCAGGTTGTTGGCACTTGTCCTAACGAGTTGTTCGCTGAATTTTCCGCGCGAAATAATCGGGAATCTTCCCTTCTCGACTTTGACGTGGCCTGCCAGCTCCTTGCTGGATAGAGTCTGATTCCCGACAATTTCAACATCCCCTACTTTTCGCCGTGGGCCTTTCACAATGAAGTACGACACTTGCTCGCCGGTAGGAAGGGTTTCAATCTTGGAGTTCACCTGGGTGTTGAAGTAGCCCTTGGCTTGAAAATATGAAATCAGATTTCGACGTCCCTCCTGGATGAGTTCTGGATCAAGGCCAGCCTGCTGATAGATCGGCAACAGCTTGCGTCGGGTGCGAGCCCAGACGTGTCCGCCATCGATCTTCACGTGCACGGGGGGACCGGTGGTCACTTTGAAGTGAATATTGGCGCGGTGATTCGATGGATCGTACTCGGCACCTTCAAACTGAGCGCGGCTCCCGAGATAGTTGTACTTGATGAGTTGCGACTCAAGGAATTGAGATGCCTTTTGGACGCGACGAAATGAGTAAGACTTCCCAGGTCGAATGGCAGCGCCCTGAACCCGTGCACGCCAGGATCTCAAATCATGTTGGAGCTTTTTTTCTTCTGTGGGCGGTGCGCCACTGAGCACGACGTCTCCGAACCTGGCATGCCGTTTCAGGGTGACGTGAAAGATCACGTTGACCAGTCCATGCACATCGTCAGTCTTCGTTTCGGGGCGCACTTCAGCCTCGAAGTAACCATTTTGCTGAAAGAACTTCGTTACCGACTCTCGCGTTCGAGCGACGTCGGTCGGGTTGTATGCTCCGCGCGGAGGGTAGTCTGAAACCTGCAGTAAGCGCGAGTAGGCAAAACGCTCCGCGCCAGGGAACTCATAAATTCCGAAATACATGGCAGGCTGCAACACGAAGATGACGCGAATTCCATCGGGCTCCGGTCGGATATCTAATTCGATTTCCTTCGCAGCTCCACTTCTCTTCAGAGCATCCATGCTCTGCTCGACTTTGCTTTTCGAGAAGGGTTCGCCTTTGCGCTGGACAAGAAGCGGAAGAACCTGCGATTCATCGAGCCCCGGCCGGCCGGCTACTTCGATGGCTGCAACATTCTGCCCTTCGTACGCGGGCAATACTTCTTCGACCTGGGGGGCTGTTTTAGGCTGTTGTTGTTTGGCTGGAGTTGGTTCTTTCTGCTCAGACGATTTTTGTTGAGTGGGCGGGGCGGGCGGGAGTTGCTTGGGAGAGGTTTGGTCTTGGCCGACGGCAACAAGAACATTCACCATCGCGAATATGAGCGACGAAGCGCAGAGTCTCCATCTCTTTGGCATCCCCGTGTCCGCGAGCATTCCTGTCCCAAGCCTGACGTGATGCGCATAGGATGCGAGCGAAGGACGCGCATTTGCATACAAAGTCGCCGTCCATAACGAGCTACCTTATTTATGTTCTGCAAGCTGCTGGAATTCCTGTACGGCAACAAGGAATAGTCTTTCGCCGAGAATCGATTCTTCGGTACTGAACTATTATTATAAGGAGGCGCGGGGAACCGGGCTGAAACGCAGTAAAACGTTCGAAGCCGGCATCGTACGGCGGTGGTTCGATGGGTGCTGCTATTTCGCTGTTCGCATCTCCAGCGCTTGCGAAGTCTTGACCGAGCAAAAACTCATCTCCGCTGTCCGGCATACTTAGCAATCTTCCCCCTTTTCTACGGTAATTGCCGTATGGCGAAGAACAGTTTCCAAAGCCCAAGATCATCCTTTCTAGAATCAGCGTTTCAGGAGCTTCCAATGCAGGCTGTGACCGGAATTTTCTCGTCGCAAGCGCAAGCTGAACGCGCCGTCGCTTCTTTGAAATCGCAAGGTACGGAGTCGGACAAGATCACGTTGTTGACGCCCGGGTCGAAGGCTCAGGCCGAACCCGCGTCCGTAGAGAGTGACGCCGCAGAACAGCCGGGCATTGGGAAGGCGATCGGCGCAGTGGTGGGCGCGGCTACCGGGCTGTCTGGGGCCGTGCTGGTCGCAATCATTCCGGGGGTCGGCCCCGTCACCGCGCTGGGTCTGTTGGGAGCGGCTGTCCTCACCGCAGCGGGGGCCGGAGTCGGCGCCGTTGCCGGCGAGTCGCTGGACAAGAATCTGAGTCGCGGGGTGCCGGAAGATGAGCTCTTTGTTTACGAAGACGCGCTCCGCAAGGGGCACAGCGTCGTAATTGCGTTGGCGAAAGATTCGGATTCTGTCGATCAGTTTCACAAGTCATTCGAAGCGGCGGGCGCGGAAGCCATCGATGCCGCCCGTGATCAATGGTGGATTGGCCTGCGCAGCGCGGAACAGGAGCATTATTCGGAGACCGGACGCCACTTCACTGACGACGAAAAGTTTTACCGGATGGGTTTCGAGGCGGCACAGCACGCGCGCACGCGCTGCATGGAGTTTGACCAGGTGTCGGCAGAAATGGCCAACCGTGTCGAAGAACTGGAGCGGCAGTACCCCGGGGTGAACGTGGAAGGACCCTTTACACGCGGATATCAACGCGGGCGGGAGTACTATCAGCATCTTTGCGATGAGTCTAAGGCGGCCTGAAGGCGGGAGACGCTGGGGCCGAAGACTACGGAATTGACGCCTTTTTCTCTACCCGTACTCTCGATCGACACCAATTCCGCTTTAACGGCATCCACGGCTTTCAGAATCAGCGAGGTCAGGGCTGGCGTAAGTGGGCGCATCCCGCCTCTCACTTGACTTAAAAGGCTTTCGGCAAGATGGGCGATGCCCTCCACTGCCGAAAAACCCAACATTCGTCCGGTGCCCTTGATGGTGTGCATCGTGCGAAAGACGCTGGCCAGAAGGCCGGCATCGGAGGGGTTTTGCTCGAGTTGTACGATGTGCTGATCGAGGCTTGCGAGGTTCTCGTTGCTCTCGATTAAGAATTCACGCGTAATATCGTCCACAACACCCCCGCGATCTGCGAAGCTGCACTCCCTTCCATCGGCGCAGAACACAGGTCTGCATAGCCGGTCGCAGTTACGTAGGTCATACTCGTGGGCGAAGCTTGATCGGAATTAGCGCAGACGGAGGCAAGTGGAGCGCGGAGTAAATAAGCGTGGGATCGAGGGTAAGGTTAGAACGGAGGCGCGGAGCATGCAGCGCGTACGAAGGTCGACCATCGCAGGAGGGCCTGCAAGATCAGACGGAGGCTCCTGTCCTCAGAGCAAGTGCAGATTCCGCTCTTCTGGTCGAGGCAATCAGCTTTTTGGTCTCTTCCTGTTGCGGATTTGCGATGAGCTCTCGGGTGGGGCGATTTTCCACCAACCGGCCGTGCGCCATGACCGCCACGGTATCGGCCATGCCCGCGACCAGTCCTAGATCGTGCGATATGAGCAAGTAGCCGAAAGCATGCGCCGTCTGGAGTTCTAAAAGCAGATTCACAATCTGGGCCTGCGTTGAAAGGTCCAGTCCTGTAAATGCTTCATCCAGGATGAGCAACTTCGGGCGTGTTGTGAGCGCACGCGCAATCGCCAACCTCTGCCGCTGGCCGCCGCTGAAATGCATGATAGGGCGATCCAGCCAGGAGCATGAAAGAGCCACCTCCTTCATCACCGATTCGGCAACGTGCCTTCGCTCGGAGCGGTCGCACCCTTGAATGCGCAGGGGCTCCTCGATAGCCTCTGCGGCTGAAAATCTCGGATTCAGCGACGTCACAGCATCTTGAAAGATCAGCTGAATGTTCTTTCGGATGGCGAGCAGTTCGCGCCCTCCCAAAGCCACGATCTCCTGTTGCTCAAACCAGATTCGGCCCGAGTCCGGCCTTTCAAGCCGCGCCACGCACCGTGCAACTGTGGACTTGCCGCATCCAGAAGGCCCGACGAGCGCATGCGTCTGTCCGGATCGCATCTGAAACGAGGCCTCGTTCACCGCGACGACGGGGGTACGCTTTGACCAGTGTCCCCCTGGGACATAGCGCTTCGATAGCCCCTCCACGCGCAACAGTGGTTCGACATCCGAATTTTCGAAGCTATTCGCCATACTTGAAGCAGGTCACCGTCCTCGCGGGCTCAGGCTGGATATCGCTGGGAGCTCTCTCAGCGCATACTGACATTCGCTCGGCGCATTGCGGCTCAAAGGAGCAGCCGTTTGCTTTGCCTTGCGAGTGTTCCCAGTGCATCACGGGGAGGATGGGAGCCACTGCGGCAGCGGTCACGCTCGATGATCTCGCCAACTCAAGCAGTTGCCGCCCGTACGGATGCAGCGGCCGAGCAATCAGGTCGACGCGAGGACTGCTTTCGACCACGCGGCCGGCGTACATCAATACAATCTGGTTCGCCAGGGATGCGACCAGTGACACGTCATGGCTAATGAGCAAGATCGCCATTCCATGCCTTCGATGAAGTTTCGAGAGCAGATTCGCGATTTCCGATCGGAGCGTGGCGTCGAGTTTGCCGGTAGGTTCGTCGGCGATCAACAGCTCCGGATCGCACGCAATGGCCTGGGCGAGCACAATCCGCTGACGCTGCCCTCCGCTCAGTTGATGCGGATACGCGGCAGCAATGTCTCTCGGGTTCTCGAAACCGACTCGTTCCAATAGATCGAATACACGTTCCTTTCGCTTCTCCCGCCCAAGAGATAGGTGGGCGCTCAGCACCTCTACGATCTGCGCTCCTGTCGTCATCACGGGGTTGAGAGCGAGGGCCGGTTCCTGCGGCATGAGCGAGACTTTGTGTCCTCGAATCGGGCGCAGTTCTGACTCCGACATCCCAATGAGATTGATACCCTTGAATGAAATTTTCCCGGCGTCGATGATCGCCGTTCTGGGCAGCAAACCGACCACAGCGTTCGCTAACGTGCTCTTACCGCATCCCGATTCGCCCACGACACCGACGATTTCTCCGGGAGCGATCGACAGGTGGATTCCTTCCAGAGCACGCACGGGCGTTCCGTCCGTTTGCGGATATGTAACCGTCAAGCCTTCAATCTGAAGCAAACTATTGCTGGTAACTTTCAATGCTGCCTCACGCCCTTACCTAAGTCTCACCCAACCCCGGCAGCGGGACAATCGGCGAAGGTATCAGCACTTTGGTGAGGGAGCATGGTAGAGGGAGAGAATTCCAGGCGACTCGGCACGTGGCCCGTATCGAGTGCGCCGTTGCCAATCGAAACTCGGAGGAAGCGGTCAGATACCAAGGTGCACCGAGTTCCGGATGCCACGGTTTTCGTCCTGCAGGAGACGCAGTGCAGCCCACCGAGATTAGAAAATGCTGGACAATCTCCGCCCGCAATATGCAAGGCACTTTCGCTGCGTCGGATCCGCTTGCGAGGATGCCTGCTGTTCGGGGTGGGACGTTACGATTGACCGAACCACGTATGAGAAATATGAATCCCTGCCGGCTATGCGCCCGCGGCTGAAAGAACACTTCACCATACTTTCAGAAAGCGAGGGACGGCATGCGCGCGTGAATCTGGACGGAGCAGCCCGATGCCCCTTCTTGACATCCGACAGCCTTTGCATCATTCATCGGGATTTCGGTGAAAGCTACCTGTCCGAAACATGCAGGAATTATCCCCGGATATCGCGAAGAATTGACGGCCTCCTCGAGAAGGCTCTGGCGCTTCCCGGTCCCGAGGCGGCACGACTAGTGCTGCTCGCACCCGAATTGCTCCCCGGCTACGGCAAGCGCGATGGAAAAAGGGGATATGAAAGGCTCCTCGCCATCCCAACTTTGCCGATACCTTCTGAGTTGGGCGCAATGCGCTACATTTGGGAAATTCGAGAATTTTGTCTGCTGCTGCTGCTGGACCCAGTTTATGAACTTTGGCAGAGGCTCTTCCTCTTAGGCATGTTCTGCCAGAAGCTGGCCGAACTCATGGAAAGCTGTAGCGTCGACCAGATTCCACGGTTGCTGCACGATTACACTCAAATTGCGGTCGACGGAAGGCTGCGTGACGTCATGGAAAGCGTACCGGTTCGGTTGGAGGCACAAGTTTTGATGTTGTTGGAAACCGTAAATAGCTTCTTCGCGACCCGCGGCCCTACGCAGTTCCGCTTGCACGAGTGTCTGCGGGATTTTCTGGATGGGCTGCATCACGCTGAAGTGCCCGCGCTCGAAAGCTGTATCGGTCATTACGCCGAGGGATAGCCAAGTATTACAGCCCTTTTTTATGCAGAGCCATCCCTACCTCATGGAAAACTACCTCGTAAACCATATTTTCCGGGCTCGTTTCCCGTTCTCCAAGGGGAACTCGCTGCCCTCGAACCCAATGAATGAATATGCGTTCATGTGCTTGGAGTTTTCCACGATCAAGGGGCTGCTCATAGGATGTGCTGCTCATCACAAGGAGGGATTCCCGCTTGAGCATGTCGTCAGGACCGTGCAATCGGTGGTGAAAGCACTCGAGCACAACGATCTCGTCTCCCGCATTATCAATTGGAAGGGTTTGTCCGAACCAATCAGCATGGCGGCCTTGCTGGAAAACTGAGAGTTCCGTCCATTGTTGGCCGCTGGCCTTTGAGCCACCCCACTCCGTCAAGACTTATCTTTCCTACTTCTGCAACATTTGTTACACTCCCTCTCACGAGTCGCTACATTTGCATCTCCAATCGCCGCGGAGCTGAACCCCGAGATATAAGGCCGGAGGTCATCGGAAAACTCATGCTAGACGGACGCCGAAACTACCTCAGCTTCGCCGATCGCATCTCGCAGCTCAACAAGAGCCGGCAGGAGATCATTCGGCCCGTGCAGGAACATCCTCGGGAATTCGTACTCATGAGCATTCGGCTCATGGCCGAACGACTGAAGACCGACCCCGCAACGGTCTTGCGCATCGCTCGTGGATTGGGGTTCTCCAGTTATCCACAATTCAAAAGTTACCTGCATGAACTCTCGATCGCCAGCGCAACGTCGCTCGAGGGGATGCAAGGTTCGAATCCGAATGAGTCGAGTCTGGCATCGCATGGCCGGAAGGCATTGGAGCGCGACCTGCACAATCTTCACTCTCTTCGAAACACACTGGACATGAACCGCGTCGTTGCTTTGGCAAAACGGATTTACCGCTCCAAACGCATCGTGTTACTTGGCGGCGATATGGCCATTGGGCTCGTGGACTTTCTGGACTATAAACTGACGCTTCTTGGGCTACCCGTAGTGGCGGCCGTTTCTCCGGGCAAGACGATTCACGTGACCCGCAGTTTAGGCAGGCAAGACCTGGTTATCGCCCTTAGTTTTCGTAGATGCCTTAGACAAACAGTCGAAGGCGTGCAGCAGGCCCGTTCCAATGGCGCCTACACCATCGGAGTCACGGATACCTTCGTTTCGCCTCTGGCCCGATTGGCGAACGAATGCTTTCTGACGTCCGTTGAAGCCCCTTTCAGCAACTCCTATGCTGCGCCGATGAGCTTTATTCACGTGCTTTTCACGATCTGCGCCCATTACCGCCGCTCCCGTACTCTGGCCCTGCTCAAGAAGGCTGACAAGGAACAGCGGAACGGTTATCGGTGGTTTCCAGCCTAGCTCGTTACCATAAGCACTGACTTTTGCACTTCTTCCAACCGGCCGCCCGCATTCCTACGACAGCCCTCTTCGAGCGAAAGGCAGCGGCACTTCTATCCGCGAAAGTGTGGATGTCGGGCCTGCAATGAAATTCCAATAGAAACAAATGTTGCATTTGTAACTAAACTACTTGACACCTGTTTCACGTCGGTTTATAGAGGTTGCATCAAATCGGGACGATTGGGATTGGTCGCCAAGATCAAGTGCTCGGACTTCAGCGAGGGGAAACGAGATGAAACATCGTAGAGCGTTCAGGCGTTGTCTATTCACATGGACTGTTTTGACATGCTTGATGGTCTTCGCACAGACGACCTCGCGTGTTACTGGGGTGGTGAAGGACAGCAGTGGCGCTGCCGTAAACAACGCTCAAGTCGCACTGACTGATGAAGCTACTGGGGTCTCGTTTACCACCAATACGACCAATACCGGAACTTACGTTTTCGACGGGGTGAAGTCAGGAACGTACACCGTTAAGGTCTCGGGTGCAGGCTTCAAGACTGTGAGCTACAAGGGGAACATCGTCACCATTGGCCAACCCACGGAGGTGAATGCCACTCTCTCGGTAGGTGGAATCAATGAAATGGTCGAGGTGCATGACGCAGCCGAACTTGTAGAAACAGCCACCTCCGGCAATATCGGGAATCTCGTGGACAACGCTGCCCTCAATTCCCTGCCGATTGTGACGACGCGCGGGCGCAACACTCTCGCGCTTGTTGAACTAGAACCCGGGGTTGTAGATTCGGGTGGCTTCAATCAAGGGGGACCGAACGTCGCAGGGGGCGGCGTTCACGTGAACGGCTCGCGAGACCGCGCCTGGAACTACACCCTAGACGGCATCGACATCAATGAAACCAGCGCCGGGGGATCGAATTTCTCACCCCTACGCACGAACCCCGACATGTTGTCGGAATTCCGCGTCGTCACAAGCAATTTCACATCGGAATATGGCCGCAACAGCGGCGCACAAGTCGAAATGGTGACGAAATCGGGCACCAACAATTTTCATGGCTCCGCCTACTTCTTCTACCAGACGCCGGGATTCAATGCTAACGACCCTGCGAACATCGAGCAGGGTCTTTCCCGGCCACAATTTCTTCAGCAGATTCCAGGTTTCAGCCTGGGTGGCCCGATTATCAAGAACAAGACGTTCTTTTTCGTCAACTTTCAGTGGCTACGGACCACGCTGACCGAAATCAACTCGAATACGGTCTATACCAGTCAGGCGCGGCAAGGCATTCTGCGTTTCATTGATCAGAATTCCCCGATCTGTCAGCAGGCCTCTTACCAGGGTGCATGCAGCAACAGTGCGGTCGGCAACTCGAACGCGACAGTCGATGCGAATGGCCAACCTCTGTCTGGCGTCACTATCGATAGCTACAATGCAGCGGCCAACGATCCCCAGGGCCTGGGACTCGATCCGGGCGTCCAGTCCGTTTTGAATTCGATGCCTCTTCCGAACAACTACACCCTAGGGGACGGGCTGAACGTCGCGGCCTTCAGTTGGCTGGCCGCTGAACATGAGAAGCAACTCGACTACACCGTACGACTGGATCATACATTCAACGCGAGACATAGCATTTTTGCACGTTGGTCAGCTGGGCATCAAAACACTCTGGGCGATACCGCCAACGCAGGGTTACCAATCTTTCCCGGATTCCCGAACACGGTAGACACCTTCCGTACTCCGAAGAATCTAGCAGTGGCGTGGCGCTGGGCGATTAGCCCAACCACGCTGAACGAGTTTGTCGTGGGCATGAATCGGTTTGGATTCAACTTCGCTAATCCAGATCCAAAATCTGCCAGCAACCCGTTCTTCAACTTCTTCGCAAATCCCCTTTGTGTCGATGGCGTCGCGTGCATGCAAATGCCGCTGCAAAATTACGTTGGAAACGCACGCTATCTCACGACCTTTCAACTTGCAGACAACATGACCTACCTCCGGGGTTCACACGCGTTCAAGTGGGGAATCAACTTCCGCTACCAGCGGCACATTGACCAGCGCGGTAGCATAGGTTCACTCAACGCAGCTCTCGCCACCAACTTCGATCCGAATGTTAACTGGGGCGACTCGGCTAACGCCAATCCCCCGGACTTCAACTTCCCAACAACGATAGACGGGTATGCTCCCAAGTTTACGAATGTCAGCAGTGACGCTTTCAACCTGACGGGCTACGTCAACGACCTATTGGGTCGCGTGGGCTCGATTCAGCAAGGATTAGTAGCGCAGAGTCCGAGCACATGGGCCCCGATCGGCACGTTGCTTCATGCCGACTTTCGCATGCCTGAGTACGATTTCTATGCGCAAGACAGCTGGAGGGTGCGCCCGAACCTAGTAGTCGACTTGGGCCTGCGTTGGGAGATCAAACTGTCTCCGCGGGTGACGAATGCGGCAAACATGCTTCGCCCGAACGGCCCACTCGGGTGGGGGAACGCTAGCGACTCTCTGACTTGGGTTCCTGGCCAGCTTTACCAAGACTCATACAAGGACTTCGGCCCCTCGATCGGCTTCGCGTGGGATCCACGCAGTGATGGTAAGACCTCGATTCGCGGCAACTTCCGTATCGCTTACGACCGCATAAACACCTTCAGCCTGTCCTCCGCTATCTTTCAAGGGATGCCCGGCCTGACGACACAAATCACCGATAACAACTACGGCAGCGCAGGCGGGAGATTGAACCAGCTCACGCCCGCGGTTGTCAGCAGCATCATTGGCGGTTACATCAACGGCCCCAGCAACAGTCCTACCGCATTGCGACAGCCACCCCCCTTTAGCAACAACTCCATCACCGTTGTCGACCCTAACTGGAAGCCACCGCAAACCTATATGTGGAGCCTCGGCTTTCAACATGAATTACCGCAGAAGTTTGTGTGCATCACCTTCATTTTACAAGTGATGATTATGATCGACTGGGTAACCAGATCAAATGCAATCCTGCGATCAAATCACCCAATAATAAAAACGCTCTTTGGAAAGCGTTGCTTGATGACAGGCTTGATGTGATCGCCACCGACCATGCACCGCATACAATGGAAGAAAAGAATGAGCCTTATGAAAAAGCACATGCGGGTTTGCCATTGGTTCAGCATCCTGTATTATTGATGCTCCATTATTACAAGCAAGGAAAAATAAGTTTGGAAAAAATTGCTGAAAAAATGAGTCATGCAGTG